>AACY020374139.1_pt1 | contig 57697 bp, 46 predicted proteins | sample 267378 | NCBI WGS metagenome assembly AACY02 (sample SAMN02954345, study PRJNA13694) | marine metagenome | biome: aquatic; feature: ocean; material: water; isolation source: isolated as part of a large dataset composed predominantly from surface... | reverse complement strand
CTGGTACACCACCGAAGGATGCACAGGTGCCCACAGAGATAATCGCTGCGGCGCTTTCGGCGGCATGTTTGATAATTTCTAAGCCTGTATGGCCTTTACAGCCCACGGTCAAGAAGCTGCCGTTATTGGCGGTCGGTATCGCGCCTTCCACCGCGAGCAGGTAGCGACCCTTGTAGGTTTCTAAGGCGTGCTCGAGGTTTTCCTCTGCTTGCCAACCCGCAGCTGCCATCAAGGTTTCGTGATATTCCAAGGAGATATGATCGAAGATCAGCGAATCTAGGTTGGGGGTGTCGGCACGAACTAAGGATTCGGAGCAGCCAGTACATTCAGCCATATGTAACCAAATTAAGGGTACACGGTCGGCTAATTCGGCGGCCTCTGCAACTAAGTTACTAAAGGGGAGTGGTAGGGCGAGCATACCCGTTACCATCGCACTCCATTTCATAAAGTCACGGCGTGTGATGCCATGTTGTTGTAATTTATCGAGTAATGTCTGCTGTTGACGGGGAGCTAATTGGCGCAACGCATCTAAGCGCGCCTTTCCCTGTTCATAGAGGGCTGCATGTGTGTCCATGGGTCAACCTTTTGTTGTTGGAATGTAAATTGTTAAGGGTTTACATAATTGACACATGCAGTTTAGGCGCTAGGCACTAGAAAATTATTGATGCATATCAAGAATTTTTCAGAGATGTGATTAAACTGATTTTGACATTAAATTAACATGATTCAGATCTAATTTCGATTTTGCTAATGGGACAAAATGTCTCAATTTTAACATTTTTGCCGTTAGAGCTCACTTTCCAACCAATTGATGGCTCAGATGTCCATGTGGCATAAAGACTTTATTTATTCTTTTTAAGTTTAAGCAAACCTTAAGATTCAGTTAATAAATTCGAACTGTATTGTGATAAATGGATAGCCTATGAAAAAACTCGTGTTGTTCCTCGGATTATTTAGTGCAAGCGTACTTGCCGCTCCTTCACTTGAACACCTTGTCTTTGATGCACAAAATCAAACTGTTTCACTGAATGAATTTAAAGGAAAAGTCGTTTACGTCGATTTTTGGGCCTCTTGGTGTGGACCCTGCCGTAAGTCTTTTCCTTGGATGAATACCATGCAGCAAAAGTATCAAGAGCAAGGGTTAGCGGTGGTAGCCATTAACCTTGATACCGACAAAGCCCTTGCCGATGCATTTTTAAAGCAAGTACCAGCCCAATTTACGGTGCGCTTTAATCCTGAAGGCGATGTCGCACGTAGCTTCGATTTATTGGGTATGCCCAGTAGTTTTATCTTTAATCGCCAAGGCAAGTTAGTAAATCAGCATGTCGGTTTTTACCAAGACAATATTGCCGATTATGAACAAGAACTGGTGAATCTTTTGAAGGAGTGATCTATGCGCAAAATCACATTAGTTGCTGTCTCGTTAGTGATGCTAGGAGTGAGTGGTTGTTCAAGCTTAGGGGTTGAGCCTTGGGAAAGAGGGCAGTTTGCGCGTAGTGATATGTCGCTTGATAGCGAAAAGTTAGATCAGGCGTTAGATGATCATATTTACTTCAGTAAAGAAGGTAGTAGTGGTGGCCGAGCTTTTGCTGGTGGTGGATGTGGTTGTAACTAAACCTTAATTTAATAATCGTTAATACCTTAGGTTTTCGTCTAAATAAGCTTCAGTGACATAAAGGTGTTGTCAGCCATGACAAATAAGAACAATAAGTTAGACAAAAATGACTCGCAAATTGTGCAACTAAAACCGCAGACAAAACAGATCGCTAGCGCGTTAGCCTTAGCCAGTTGTGGGTTGTTCGCGTCCAATGGTCACGCAACCGAGCTGGCGAAAAATATCGATGACTGGAAAGTTGATGCCGCACTCATGTATTACGGTGAACAGGACAGAGTTCAAGCGATAGAAGCCATAGGTACGGCACAGAAAAACTTTGGTGATGACAGTGTACTTGACCTTAAGCTGGTGGTTGATAGCTTAACGGGGGCCTCAGCCTCGGGCGCTGTCGCTCAAAGTAACAGTCAAACCTTTACCCGTCCTTCAGGTAATGGCCAATATACCGTAGCAGCAGGAGAAACCCCGCTCGATGATACTTTCCACGACACTCGAGTGCAGGCAAATGCGAACTGGTCGCAGGTACTGAATCCCGATTGGAAGGTCAATGGCGGTGTTTATGCTTCTAAGGAATTCGACTATATGTCGATGGGGATTAATGCAGGTGTCGAGCGTGGCTTTAATAAGGACAACACCACGCTGTTTTTAGGCACCTCATATAGCTTCGATGTGGTTGACCCTGTTGGTGGCAGGCCTGTAGCGTTATCAACGATGGCGATCCGCGATAACTTTACCAGCGATGAAGCTTATCGCAGTGCATTTGATGCCACTCGCCAAACTAGTAGCGATAACAAACAAACTGCTGATTTGATGTTGGGTATCACTCAAATTCTTAATCAGCGTTGGTTATTGCAAGCAAACTATGGTTTATCGAGTGTCAGTGGCTATTTAACCGATCCTTACAAAGTCTTAAGTGTCGTAGACAATAACGGTACGACCGAGAATATCGTCTACGAGAATCGTCCAGATTCACGCTTAAAACACAGTTTTTATATGATGACTAAAGGCGCGCTCGATTCGGGAGTGGTCGATTTTTCCTATCGCTATACTACCGATGATTGGGATTTAACCTCACACACCTTAGAAACCCATTATCGTTATTACTTCAGTGGCAGTTTTTATGGTCAGTTGCATCTTCGTTATTATCAACAAGCTGCGGTGAATTTCTATCAACCTTTTTTGATGGCGGAGTCACCATTGCCTGAGTTTGCTAGTGCTGATTACCGCATCGGGGATATGAGCGCCTATACGGTAGGGGTTAAGTTTGGTCACCGTTTGTCAGGCGGACATGAGATGACATACCGCTTGGAATACTATCAACAAGATCCGAAAAACAATGGCACCGAGCTCCCTGGTCAGTTGCAAAACTATGATCTGTTCCCGACTCAAAAGGCGATTACTGCACAGTTTAGTTATTCTTTTTAAAGCTAAACTGTGCTAATTAGTTCACGTTATTACGGTTTGAACTGGGCAACTGAGTTGCCCAGTTCCTGTATGTAAGACTTGTATTTAAACCTGTCATTGGTGAAGCCACATTAAGCGCCACCATAAGGAACCCGAAATGCCATCATTTTCTCCAAGTGCGCCATATCGACTCCTGCGCCGTGATTGGGGATTCTTGGGGGAATTTAGGGCAATGGCCAGCCCATGCGAGCTACTCATTGCCAGTCATGATGAGAGTATTGCCTACGATATGCTCGATATGGCAGCTCGGGAGGCGTCTCGCATCGAGCAAAAATACAGCCGTTTTATTGAAGGTAATTACCTGTGGCAGTTGAATCATGCTCAAGGCAAACCAGTGACCATTGATGAAGAAACCTGGCAACTTTTATCCTTTGCGAAACAATGCTTTGAGCTTAGTGGTGGGCTATTTGATATTTCTGCTTGTCCATTGATGCAAGTGTGGCGTTTTACTCCGGACGCTACTCTGCCCACAATGGCTGATATCGCCGCAGCGCGATCTTTAGTTGGATTTGAACGCCTTGAATTTAATTCACACGAGCTAAAAATCCCCACGGGTATGCAACTTGATGTGGGGGGGATTGCAAAAGAATACGCGGTTGACAGCGTGGCCTATGAACTGGCGGAATCCTACCCTAAGATTTCGGTATTAGTGAATTTTGGCGGTGATATTGCTTGTCCTGTAGCGCATTCAGTCCCATGGCAGGTGGGGATTGAAGATCCGCATCGCCTTGATTGTGCAGCCAAAGTGCTCGCTATTACACAAGGTGCTTTAGCGACGAGTGGTGACACAAGGCGTTTTATTGAGGTCGATGGCAGGCGTTATGGGCATATCATTGATCCACGAACCGGATATCCTGTACGCGGTGCGCCACGGTCGGTGACCGTTCTTGGACCCAATTGCGTTACCGCGGGAATGCTCGCCACCATGGCAATGTTGCAGGGTGAGCAGGCAGAAGCCTTTTTAACCGAGCAATCGGTTCAGTTTAGTCTTTTTCGATAGGGCATCATCATGCGTATCATGTTAGTGGAAGATAATGAGTTACTGGCCCAGGGAATTTGCCTCAACCTTGCCAAAATGGGCATGCAGGTGGATCACTTAAGTAGCTATCAGCAGGCGTTAGTGGGAATAAAAAATGAAACCTTTAGCGCTATTGTGCTTGATTTAGGCCTTCCCGACGGTAATGGTAAAGAACTCCTTAAAACATGGCGTTCGCAGGGTGTATCGATTCCCACCATAGTGCTGACCGCGAATACCGATTTTGATACTAAATTGGAGTGCCTAGATGTCGGAGCCGACGATTATTTAGGTAAGCCCTTCGATGTGCGTGAGTTGGCGGCACGTATAAGGGCAATTGTGCGCCGTCAATATGGTCTAGACCATAACAGTTTGAATATTGGTGCATTAAGTATTGATCTCAACACGCGAGAAGTGATTTTTCGCGATCAAAATGTGCCCCTTTCACGCAGAGAATTTCAATTATTACTTGAACTTGCTCAGTCGGCTGGTCGAGTGTTAACCCGTAATCAGCTGGAACAGCTCACCTATGGCTGGGATGAGGTGGGCAGTAATTCAATCGAAGTCCATATTCATCATTTACGTAAAAAATTAGCTAATGAGTTAATTAAGACCGTGCGCGGAATTGGCTACACCCTTACGGAACTGAATTAGCCATCTTGCAATTTATGCAAGGATTTAAGTGACAAACTCGACGTTTATCGGTATGAAGTAACTGCTTTATAAGACAGGTTTACACTCATACAAACGACGGGGATAACGGGTTGAATCGACTCAAGGTGCTGGATGTGTACTCTTTACGCTTGCTATTAACCTTGCTAATGCTCTCGGGGATTTCGGTTTCAGTAGGGATTTCAAGCTGGTTTAGCACTCGTGATGCGAAGCATCAAATTGAAGAATTATTTGATGCTCAAATGTTGCAAACCGCAAAAATGCTCGAGTTGTTCTACCATGAAGAAGCCGATTTTAAGCTTCCCCAATCACAACCTCAAGTTCTCCACGTTCCGGACAGTCAAGTCAGTAGCTTTGCTGAAAAGGCTGACGCACTTAAGCTTGCCTATGAACATAAACTGGCGTTTCAGATCTGGAGTGAAGCGGGGCAGGCGTTGGTTTTTTCAGACAATATTGGGCGCGAGCCGATCACTAAATTTGTGCAGGGCTATAGTAAAAAAGTATTCGAAGGGGAGCTGTGGCATGTGTTCAGCTTTTTTTCTGTTAAATATAAAGTGTGGATTATCACGGCTCAGCAGGATGAAGTGCGCCAAGAGTTGGTTTCGCAAATTATGCATAACGCAGTAATAGTGCCATTAATTGTGGTACCGTTAACCCTGTTTATCGTCAGTTTACTGTTTTATATTCTATTTCGGCCGCTAAAAACCCTTGAACGGGAATTAATGGCACGCTCACCGAACGATCTCACACCGTTAGCTATGTCATTACCTAAGGAATTAGTGCCAGTTCGACGGGCACTCAATCAGTATATCAGCAGTATTGCACACTTCATTGCCAGAGAGCGCCGCTTCAGTGCCGATGCCGCCCATGAGCTAAAAACGCCATTATCTGTGATTAAGTTACATCAACAGGGGTTAGAGGGATTAGTCGCAGATGAACCTGCTCAGCATATCCACCTTGCCGCGATTGATGCTGGTGTTAAGCACATGAGCCATACAGTAGAACAATTATTGTTGCTCGCTCGTGTCGATTCGATTGCCGAGTTGAATGTGCAATCCCATACCTTGTTATCTATGGTGGAGGATACGCTCAACCAACTGATGCCCCTGATCACTGAATATGAGTGGAATATTGACGTGGATGCCGGATTATCCATTATGTGTGACCGTTTTTATATGCTGGTGGTTTTAAAGAATATTATCGAAAATGCTTGTAAATACAGCCCAGTAGAATCTGAAATTAGTATTAGTGCAGCGCAAACCACCACAGGCGTTGAAATAAAGATCGCCGACCGTGGTCAAGGGATGACAAGTGAGCAAATTGCGAATGCCACCGAGCGTTTTTACCGTGTCAATGAAAATGAAGGTATAGGTGCGGGATTGGGATTATCCATTTGTCAGCATATTATTGGCTTACACCAAGGCCAACTAACCATCACTCCCCGTGAAGAGACTGGTTTAGTCGTCAGCCTATTTTTGCCTCGATAGTGTTAAGAGTGTAAGTCAATGAAGTCTCTCTCTGAATCACTTTTTGTATGCTTAGGCTCGCATATTAGCGACTATCACCTAAGATTATTGTCGGTGGCCAGTTTGTAAAACTAACTGATTTTATGTTCATTCTGCGAACTTGGCAGCACTTTATTAGCCTTTGTAACTTTTAAAGATCAATTTGGTATGTTAATTCGAATTTGATATTCTTTAAAGGTATAAGTATATTGCTAAATAGTATTGTGCAAAGGGAGTTAACTGCATCTTTATTTATGAGTTTTTTACTCCTTCTGATATCTTTCGCGATGTGTAACAGTCGGTGTTTTTTTTCGCTCAAACCGCAATAAAAAAATGTCACTGTACATATAAAAAACGTTGATTTCTTAGTTTATTTTTAGGTTACCTATCCTATGGTTAGCTTGTTGCGTTGCCAATCGTTTAAACCTTCTTCACTCATTTGCTCACTGGCGCTTAGCGCGGCGTTCGCCTTTTCGGGCACTGCATTTGCTGATGAGACCAAGCCTGTTGAGAATAAACCTACCACGCCCGTGGTGAGTCCACCCAAGGCAACTGCTCAGCCTGCAAACAAAACGCAAGTAAGATTCACCAAAACAGGCACCTTTGATGGTGAAACTGTGGTGAAATTGGCGCGTAAATTGGCCTCTAAGCCCTATGTAGTGTTAAAAGATCCACTGCCTGCTGGTCTTGCTAAGTTAACCTATGATGAATACCGTGATATTCGTTTTAACCCAGTATCGTCAATTTGGCGCGATCAAGGTTTACCGTTTCAAATGCAAATGTTTCACCGCGGGTTTTATTTTCAAGATTTAATTGAAATTGCCATCGTTGAAGCAAACCAAGCGACCCACTTAGCTTATGAGCCTAAGTATTTCACTGCGGGTGAGGTTATCTCTCAAGCATTACCTAATGATGATATCGGCTACTCAGGGTTTCGTATCCATAACCAATTAAACACTAACGGTATTTTTGACGAGCTGATGGTGTTCCAAGGCGCGAGTTATTTCCGCGCCTTAGGTAAAGGTAACTCTTATGGGTTATCTGCCCGTGGTTTAGCATTAAAAACTGCTGATCCAGAAGGTGAAGAGTTTCCGATTTTCCGCGCTTTTTGGGTTGAACGTCCATCCTACGACAGTAATCTGATCGTGGTACATGCGTTGCTCGATAGCCCGAGTGTTGCAGGTGCATATCGGTTCTCGGTACGTCCAGGTGATAACACCCAAATCGACGTTGAAGCGACCTTATTCCCTCGTGTCGAATTAAATAAAGTTGGACTAGCACCTAGCACCAGCATGTTCCTGCATTCATTAAACGGTCGCCACGATACCGATGACTTTAGACCTGAAGTCCATGATTCAGACGGTTTATTGATGTTCAACGGCCGCGGTGAGCACCTATGGCGTCCATTGGCAAATCCACGTCAATTGCAGGTGAGTGCGTTTTCTGATAACTCACCACAAGGCTTTGGTCTTATACAGCGTGAACGTAACTATGCCTCTTATCAGGATCTTGAAGCCCAGTATGAGCGTCGCCCAAGTTTATGGATTGAGCCTGTGGGCAACTGGGGACAAGGTGCGGTTGTTCTGACAGAAATTCCAACAGAATCAGAAATTCATGATAATATTGTGAGCTTCTGGAAGCCGCGTCAGCCTATTCCTGCTGGTAGCGAATATCACTTCGCTTATCGCATGAGCTGGGGCGATGAACCAGTTGCGAAAACCAATTCTGTCGTGGTAAGTCGTACTGCAAGTGGTCGTGCTGACATTGCTAAAGCGACCCCTAGACGTTTGTTTGTCGTTGATTATCATCTAAATGGCGCTATGCCTGATGAGTTACCACTCGCGAAGGTTGAATCTTCTGGTGGAGTAATTTCAAATGTTGTCATCGCGCGTAATGCGGCAAACAATGGTTATCGCCTCGCGTTTGAGTTAGAGCCCGAAGATAAAGACCTTATCGAATTGCGTGCTGAACTCAAGTTCTCTACACCGCGTCAGGTTGAAACCTGGCTCTATCGCTGGACGCTTTAAGGTCCATGACGGAGCAACATAATATGACTGTATCCGAGAATTCGGTACTTGAGACTGAAGTACTCGTGGGTGGTAGCGCTATGCCTAATGAAAGGCCTGGCGCTATGGAGCCCCAAAGTTTAACCCAAATGCCTGAAGGATTTCCACGCCGTAGCACTGTGGCAAATGGAGTCCGTTCACGGGTTTCCCGTCGGGTGTTTGTTGTTGGTGGTGCCTTATTACTATCGGCCTTTGCGATCTATGAAATGGGCGCAGTTTTCAGTATTGGAGGGATTACTCCCCTCGAATATTTGATGTTGGCGTTATTTGCGATTAACTTCTGCTGGATTGCACTGGCGTTTTGTAGTGGTATTGCTGGCTTTTTCCTCCTGTTGAAAAAGCCTAAACCAAACGAGCTTGCACAAACTGAGCTGCACACGCGCACTGCGATTTTAATGCCTACTTATAATGAATCTCCTGACCGGGTATTTTCAGCGGTATCTGTGATGGCTGAAGCATTATCGCAAACGGGTCATGGGCATGCGTTTGATTGGTTTATCTTAAGTGATACTACCGATCCTGAAATTGCGCTGTTAGAAGAACAGGCGTTTTTAGTTCTTCGCCAAGAAACCCATAAACATTCTCGTGTTTATTATCGTCGCCGCCGTAAAAACGTCGCACGTAAAGCGGGTAACGTAGCGGACTTTTGCCGTCGTTGGGGCTCGCGTTACGACCACTTGCTGGTCCTGGACGCCGACAGTTTGATGGAGTCATCCACTATCACGGGCTTAGCGCAGCGGATGCAGGCTGATCCTGATGCGGGTCTTATTCAAACGATTCCATCACTGATCAATGGCACCACCTTAATGGCGCGTTTGCAGCAGTTTGCTGCACGCATTTATGGTCCTGTGATCGGTACTGGTCTTGGTTGGTGGGTGCAAAAAGAAGGTAACTTCTGGGGCCATAACGCTATTATCCGGACTGAAGCCTTTATGGGCGCTGCGGGTTTACCTAATCTTAAGGGTAAGCCACCTTTTGGTGGTCATATCCTAAGCCATGACTTTGTTGAAGCTGCATTGATCCGCCGTGCCGGATGGAGTGTGGTCATTGCATACGATTTACCCGGTTCCTACGAGGAATGCCCTCCATCAATTGTTGACTTAGCGGTACGCGATCGTCGTTGGTGTCAGGGTAACTTGCAGCACTCACGTATTCTGCCAACTAAAGGGTTGCATTGGGTTAGTCGCCTGCACTTAATGACGGGTATTATGGCGTACTTATCTTCGCCATTTTGGTTGTTATTGATTTTAACGGGGTTGATGCTCGCTTTGCAGGCCCACTTTATTCGTCCAGAGTACTTCACCGATCAGTTCTCATTATTCCCAACGTGGCCAATCATGGACTCGGATAGGGCATTGAGACTGTTCTATATTACTATGGTGGTGTTATTTGGACCGAAGATCTTTGGCGTGTTGTTGCTGTTAAAAGATGGCAAATTTGCCCGCAGCGTAGGCGGGCGCATTAAAGCGATGCTCAGTGTGCTATTTGAAGTCATTCTCTCAGCATTGATCGCGCCAATCATGATGTTCATCCACTGCGGTGCGGTAATGTCGATTCTGATGGGACGTGATAGTGGTTGGTCTCCACAGCGCCGTGACGATGGTAGCATGCCTTGGTTAACCCTGATTTATCGCCACCGTTGGCATATGCTTGCAGGTGTGATGTTGGGGTATGCCGCGATTTTGGACTCCTTAACATTGCTCGCGTGGATGAGCCCCGCCTTGATTGGTTTGTGGTTAGCGGTGCCCATTTCGGCTTGGACCGGTTCGATTAAAATTGGGGAGTTTTTCAAACGTATTGGGATCCTCGCCACTCCAGAAGAACGCAGTCCTGCGCCTATTTGTATTAGGGCACAAGAAGCGCGTGCGGCTTACCAAGCGCATATTGAACAGCCTTGGACATTAGCACAATTACTGAAAGACCCTGCGCTGATGGAGCTTCACTTAGCCATGGTTGATAAACAGCCACTACGTGCCGCCGGAACGCCGATTGAACCAGTTGAAGCCATTGTGCACGTCAAAGTACATGAAGCACAGTGTCAGCAAAGTGCCTTAGCACTCTTTAATCGCCAGGAAATGGCTTTAGTGCTGGCTAATCCGCTAATGCTGCGGAGTTTGCAAAAACTACCAGAACAGTTTGTGCCAGAGGATCTGGTCTCCTTCTGTTAATTACTTTCTATTACGCTAAATAGTAAAAATGCCACTGATGATCAGTGGCATTTTTGTTTTAGGTCGATAGTGAGCTGCATTTTACGAACAGCTTCAGCTATAGTGATCTTAATACTAATCTCGCTCTGGATAATAAATGTATCGCAAACAATTCGTTGCACGACTTACAGGATTGAATTGACTTGCTATAGGCTCGTTTTTTGCGCCTACATTTGCCTTGTTTTTAGCGCAAAGTGCAGTTTGAGATTAGGCATTTGATTTTTTGCTGTACTGATTGCATTTATCCATCTCTTAACCTACCTAAGTTACTGTTGTCAAAGGGAGATGTCTATGGTGTCTGTGACTCGTTTTGCGCGGTGTTATCTCTTGGGGGGTTGCACATTTAAATGGTATTTAAAAGCGCTGTTGATGGTGTTTACATTCGTTTCGAGTGCACCACAAGCCGCTGAGTCGACCGAACTAACACATGGTTCTACAGAGCTAGACATTTCTATTACACAACTACTCGATCAGACATTGTTGCTTGATCTTGCCGATGTCAGTCCGGTATTTCGAGCTAATTATCAAAAACTCAGCCAATGGCAACATCGGCCCTTGAGTACTGATGAACAAGCCGAACTGCTTAAGATGCACCAACAACTGGAACGCTATTGGTATTACCTCGATCAGCAAGCGGAATGTGTTGAACCTTGTATCAGTAAGGTATTTACTCAACAGGACACTCATTACCGAGCTGTGCTCTTTACGCTTAAACAGCTCATGAGGTTAGAGAACATGACTTCATGGGATACGTTAACACAGGAAGAGAAACTCACTCCTAGGCAGCAAAGTCCTTTGATTTTGCCAATTGCGAAGCGACTTTTTGTATTAGGCTTTCTGCCAAATGAACCCAGTATCGTATCTGCTGAAGAGGCTAAAAATGGGATGCTTTATAACGAGCAACTAGTGACTAGCATTAAGCAATTCCAGCAGCAACACGGCTTACAAGCAGATGGTGTAATAGGGAAACAAACCCTTTACTGGCTTAACCAATCGCCCCATACTCGGGCTAAGTTACTGGCGAAAAATATGCTGAGACAGTGGATATTGACACCACAGTTACCAGCACGCTACCTACTGGTTAATATTCCAGCATTTGAGCTCCAGTTAGTTGAAGAAGGGAAGGTGACTTTACAGTCTAAAGTGATTGTCGGTAAAGCATCGCGGCCAACGCCTTTATTAAAAAGTCAAATTTCCAGTGTTGTGATGAACCCTGAATGGCGAGTGCCACGCACGATTATTCAACGTGATATCCTGCCGCATATTCGCCATGATGGGCATTATCTTACTGAACGAGAATTTGATGCTTACGATTATGATGGTAAGCGCGCCGAGCATTCTGCAGAACAATGGCAAGTACTCGCTTCATCGCATTTTCCTTATCAGTTGGTGCAACGGCCAGGACCCAAAAATGCCTTAGGCCGCTATAAATTTCATTTCGACAATAGTTTTAGTGTGTATTTGCATGGAACTTCTGAGCCAAGTCTCTTTAAAAAGGCTAACAGAGCTTTATCATCGGGCTGTATTCGGGTCGAGAAGGTTGAAGAATTAGCACGCTGGTTTAAGAGCCATTTAGTCAATGATCAGCGCCTTTGGGATAAATTAAGTTCAGATATCACCCAATCCCAATGGTTTTCCTTGTCTGATAAGTTGCCCATATTTATTGTCTATTGGACGGTATGGCTTGATGACGCTGGGGAAGTGCAATATCGGAATGACATTTACCAGCAGGAGAGTGAGCTGAGTTATGTGGTTTCTGCAACGATTTTTAACATGCTCTAATTGATTGAACTTTTGAAGGATTTTTTAATCTGATTGTTTGCATGTCGATCAAGACTTGATTTGGATGGCAATTCACGATAGTTTGCGTTCTTAGTGTCCAAAAAACGAACAAAGGTGATGATGTGACCTTACTTTGTCCTGCCCGTAGGCAGTTGTTGTTAGGCCTCAGTGGTGTGGCATTGTGTTCCTTAATTCCTTCCAAAGCGATAGCGAGCCGTTCAACCAAAGGTGTGCGTGAGCTTAGCCTGTATAATCGCCATACGGGTGAATATAACAACGGTAGCTATTGGGTCGATGGCCATTATCAGAATGAAGTGTTGGCCGATTTTAGCCACTTGCTGCGAGATCACCGTCAAAATGTAACAGCACCGATGGATAAACGCTTATTTGATTTGCTTTATACGCTTAAGACGACGTTAAATACTGATAATGAAATCCATGTGATTTCTGGTTACCGCTCACCAAAAACCAATGCGATGTTGGCAGGTAAAAGTGGTGGTGTAGCTAAAAAAAGTTACCATATGCAAGGGATGGCAATGGATATTGCGATCCCTGGGGTCAAATTAAAGACAATCAGAGATGCGGCTTTATCACTTAAGCTAGGAGGCGTAGGCTATTATCCTAAGTCTGGTTTTGTGCACGTTGACTGCGGTCCTGTGCGGCATTGGTAGTTTGTATCTTTTGCTCAGTGTTTAATGAGAGCTGCTGATAAAATTGCAGCTCTAGTGTTTGGATGTCCTGTAAGTAATACTCGAGTAGCGGCAAAAAAACTTGTCCCAGTTTATTCATCTCACGGTGTTGCTGCCAATCACTAACCTGCTTATTCAGACTTTGTGAAAACTTAAATTGTCTTAGTCTTTGGCTCTCAACTGCCGGTGATTCACAGATCTGCATTAGCATGAGTAAACTGCGGTTTTTTTGTTGTGTGCAGGCGAGCAGTTCCAGCAATTTTAACTCTATCGTGGTCTGCTGATAGGGGACAGTTTTAATGAGTGAGACCAGTTCACGGGCTAATTGGCAGGAGAGTCGATTTTCTTGTTGCAATAAATACAGCTCGTGACACATGTTTTACAAGGCTGAAGTGGCAAAATTTGCTCGAGCTTAACAGGCATCGAATGGCTTAAGTGTGATCAAGATCGCGTGTTTTTCGATTCAGATCAAAGGTGTTTCGCCTATGTAACAGCGCTAGAACAAGTTTCCCAATTCAATAAATACTCTTGTTAATTGATAACGATATCCCATTATTACCCCATTGCATTCAGAGTTTGGCAGTTCTTGTACCTGCTGAGTAACTGTGTTAGTATGCGCGCGTTTTATATGAGTCACCATTGGTCGAGAATGGTGATATTTTTTACTCTAAATTTAAGTGAGAAACACATGTCTTACACTATCCCAGCACAAACCCGCACTGAAATAGGGAAAGGTTCGAGCCGCCGCCTACGTCATGCAGGTAAAGTTCCTGCCGTTATTTATGGCGCAGGCAAAGAGCCAGTTTCTATTGTTTTTGATCACAAAGATATCATCAACATTCAAGCTAACGCTGACTTCTATACTTCTGTAGTGACTATCGTATTAGATGGCAAAGAAGTAGGCGTTCGTGCACAAGCTATGCAACGCCACGCGTTCAAGCCAATCATTGAACACGTTGACTTCGTTTACGCTTAATTGCGTAATTGAAGCAAAAAGCGCCTATATGGCGCTTTTTTTGTGGCTGCTTTTCACTCATCAAACTCTGATGCTTGCAAGTTAAGTGACTTTACCCATCAAACAATTGCTGGTGTTTAATCATTTTGCCTGTGCACAGCGTCAATATCATCATCGGCATGTAGCTCACTATTGTGTCTGTGTGCTAGCCAAGCACTACTTGATATTGAAATTGTAATAGATATCGAGGGATTGCCCTAAGGTACCGGATACGGTTTCAAGATAGAGTTGGGATAACAGGTAATATCTGACAGTCATCTCATATCCAGGATTGAATACGCCAACACCGTATTTGACCATAAGGTTATCACCGATAAAACCACTGATGGCAACGCGGCCCTCATCATTAGTGTCGAGTTGCACGTTAGAGAAACCAAATTCTTCGATAATGCCCGCTGCTGTATTTCCAATATTATTAATAGCGCCACCGCCACCAACCTGAGCACTGAGTCCCAGCGCAGCTCCCATCATCAAGGAGTTGTTCTGCTCATTATTGGTACTGTTGAACCCGCTGCCTTTAATAATATAAGACAGAATTTCGGCTTGTTCCTTGGCAGGATTAGAGAAAAGGGTGACCACCGGCCGAGTGGGAGTACCAGTGACGCGCACTCCCGCGACCAGATCTTCGCTCTTAATTTCCCGAATTGCTTCAATATTTAAATTAGGGACAGAAGGTGGGCCTACAAATTGCACTTCACCCGTACGGATTTTTAGCGTTTGCCCCATGAACTTATAGTTGCCTTGTTTGACCTTAATATCACCAAATAACAGGGGGGGGCGAAACGCCTGTTGCTGAAGTTTTAAGGTTCCCTGTAGCTTACCTTTGAGGCCCATACCATCGATTTTAAGATCGTTGCCAACGTTAATATTCAGGTCGGCCACAATGGCATAGGGGCTGGCTTTAGGTTGCGCGGCGGCAATTGAGTCATTGAAAACGACATCCTCTGACAAGGCTACACCACCCTCAGCCAGTTGCACTATCTTAATATTACCCGAGGGAACATCGACTACCCCTTTGACTTCAAGTTGTTGGCTGCTAAAGGCAATCGTGAGATCGGGCGATACATCTAAGAGTGCGAGTGGTGGTTGGATCACCGCCAGTTTATCGCCTTTGACGGCAAGTTCTCCGCTAAACAGCCCTTGAGGCCAACGCATTTGTCCCGTAATTCGGCCTAAACCATTGCCCATCATCCAGCGACCTTTAAGGGATGCCTGCTGACCGCCAAGATCCATCGACAGATCAATTTTATTGATAAGGGTAGGGTTCGCTGTCAGTGCAAGAGCTCCTTGAGTGAGCGAAACATTACCTGATACTTCGGGGGCATCTAGGGTACCAGCAAAGTTTAATTTGCTAGTCAGTAAGCCTTCTAGGGTATTGAGCTGTGGGAAAAATTCGCCAAGAGGTTGAAGATTAATTTGTGTGATATTGGCATAACCCGACAACGCGCGGTCAGGCGTCACGTTAACAGTGAGTTCACTTTGCCAGCTTGCCACGTCCTGTGACTCAAAGTTGATAGACGACATTAGTCGTTTGGCATCTAAGTTAGCTTTTAAAGCAAGTTGCTGATATTTAATGGTGACTTCGCGATTTTTGGCGCGTTTGAGTTTGATGCTACCGGTATCGAAGTTAAAATCGATATTCGCCGTGGGTTTTCGCCCTGCGGTCCAAGCAAAGTTTGCCAATAGCGAAGAGCGACCATCCCAATCCATATTGCTTGGTAATACTGGGGCTAAAAGTTTACCAAGATTACCAACATAACTTAGTTGCACCTCGCCTTTTTTACCTAGCGAGATTTGATTATCTAAACAAATCTTACTGTTAGGGTTTACTAGACAGAAGGGGCTGACATTGCCTTTGGTTGTATTTTGATCCCATGCAACAAGGATATCTTTATCTACTTCCCAGCGACCAACAGGGGTTGCCAAGTTAATTTTATTCACTTGAGCTTGTAGTCGAGATTTTTTCATATCGTATTGACTGGTCACGCCAAGCTCGAGCCCCAAATCCCCAGTGGCACTTAGGGTCAGTTTTTGGTTTTGAATATCGCCTTTACTGCCAAAGGTGACGGTATCTAGATTCTGTGAACCGAGTTGTAGCGCCTTAGACTTGAGCGATAGGGCAAATTCGTGTGCATCCAAAGGCTTATAGTAGGCTTTGAGCGTGGATTCCCTCAGCTTAATATTTTGGTGCACCAGATCGACCAGTTGCGCGGTTAACTCAAGCTGTGGATGTTTTTCATCCCCAGTGACATTGATATCGGCCTGCAATTGGCCGCTGGCTTGGGGCAGCCATAAACCAAAATCGGGGACTTGCAGCTTACCCTCAATGTTCCAGGTTTTGTTGGTTTCCCCCGTTAAAGTTAAGGTGGAACCCAGTACCTTGGCATTGACCCCTTTGGCGCTGATATACAGTTTATCGTTGATACTGACATCGGCGGTGATATCAAATGGATATCCCTGCAAGGTGCCCGACAGTTGAGTGTCCGTTAGAGCAACTTGCCACTGTTTATCTAACAAACGTCCCGTGGTCTGTAATTGTCCAGAGATTAAACTGTTTGGCAGGCTGCTGCTTGCAGTGGCAGGCATCGCCTTATCGGTATTTGTGCTCGGTGTGTTCGTGTCCTTATTTGGCGTTGATTCTGGCATCTGCGCTATTTCTGGCAGGGTGATTTCCTGTAATTTCAGGTTATCGAGCAATACCTTGGCTTTCCAATTGATCGCCTTAGCGTAATCTAGTTCACCGGTTACATCGATCGAACCTAGCTCGCCCTTAGCATTAAACTGCTTAATATCGAGTTTCGCATCTTGATGATGGAGTTCACCGCTAATGGCTAACACTTTATGAAAAGGTGTGGTGACATTTCCTTTGAGCGTCGCGGCTTGTTGATTAAGGGAGCCTTGGCTGTCGAGGTTAAGATCGCTGACGAGATACTCGGCATGTTGCAGTGGCCACTGTGCGCGGGCTTTCTGCAGTTTGACCTTGTAGGGAAGCGTGGGATCTTTCAGGGTCAATTGCCCATCGAGACTAAAATCCACATCTCCTTTTGCAAGGGCTTGAATACTGAGTTGTCCGACACTTTGGCTAAGCGTGAGGCTTAATTGTTGATGTGTCAGCTCCGGCAACTCGGCAACCTGAGTCACATTGGCCTTAACCTCAAGCGCGAGCGGATAGTCCTGTTCGAGGGCGAGTTGGCCCACCACAGAAAGATCTCCATAACTGTGGCCAAGTTGCAGTTTATCAAGGGTTAACTGATACTTGGCAAATTGCCCCTGAAGCTCAATATGGCTAAACAGATCTTCGCGTGGCCCAATCTGCAAACGGCTGTTGTCTAAGCTAAGTTGTTTTACATCCACCGGAAAAGGCATAAACACCTGCGGCAAATGGGCAAGTGCCCATTCCTCTGTAGATGTTTGCTTATCGGCGTTTTTATCAATTTGCTTTTCAGCCTGAGTATTCGCTGGCGTTTGCGCCGTAGCTCCCTTATTAGCAATGGGCTTATCCGCTGAAGCTTTAGCACTTGCTATCGCCGCTGCAGTTGCAGCTGTCTCGGCTGCCTTGGTGTCAGTGACTTGTGTGCCTGTGATTTGAGTATCTGTGACTTGAATACTTGCGCCTTGAGGATCTGTGGCCTGTGTGTCTAGAACAGGGCTGTCTTCGGTAGGAATTAACACAGCCAAGCCTTCACTGCTAAGCTGCTCGACTGTCAGTCCTTCGGCAAACCAAGTAGCGGCGGTCTGAATATGATTGGCCGAAAAGCGCATCTTATCGACCGCAATATTGATGTTGTTCAGTTCGGCGCTGTCGAGCTTTATCCCAAAGGGCAAGACCAGTTCGGTAGGCTCGGCATTTTCGGGGGTAACGTCGGCTTCAGTGGAACCTGAGCTTAAGGCCTCGGTATCGATATTGACATCGATTTGGCTCGCCGTTAAAGCATTCACACACAGTTGTTTTTGTAGCAAACAAGTGGGTTGCCACGCCAAATGTAAATTCTTGAGCTCAACGTTAATCCCTTCCATTGACCAACTGGCGTGGGCTAAGGTGAGATCCTTATTTAAGGAGCCAGAGGTGTAGGTGAGCGCCAGATCGGGCACAAATTTATCGGCTAAGCCGACACTGATCCGTGAGCCAATTTCAGTCCCCAGCAGTAATGCCATCATCACCAAGAGAGTTAAGGGGACGTAAACAATAATGCGCATACAGAGTTTAAATATTTGCCATAGGCGCAGCTTTAGGGTTTTAGGCGGAACACAAGTTGGGTTTTGTTCCACAGTTTGTGGCTCATGCGTTTGATTTTCATGTTGAGCGGATGTATTGGGCTCATGAATTGGGGGCTGACTCATAATTCTGTCCCCATGGTTAAGTGAATACGCCATGAGCGGTCGATAGTGTCTGTCTCTTTCAAACCTACCCCTAAATCCAACTTAATTGGGCCGATGGGGGATATCCAATGGATACCACCGCCTACGGCGATAACTGGCTCAAACTGATTGTTATCAAAAGCGTTACCCGCATCGACAAAGGTAGCAACCCGCCATGTTGGTGTAACGTAATATTGATATTCCAAACTACCAACCATTAAGTAACGGCCACCGATAACCTCCCGATTGACCTTGCCATCGGCATCGATATAGTCCAGATAAGGGCCTAACTCTTGATAGCCATAGCCGCGAATGGTTTGGTCACCACCTGCAAAGTAACGCAGTGATGGTGGGATCAAGGCTAACTCATTTTCATTGGCAAGGTTGGCGGCGAGATCCATACGCGCCACGATTCTGTGGTTATCAAAAAAGGTGTCAATCCACTTAAATTTTGCCTGCAAGCGGGCAAGGCGTGTTTCTGAGCCTAGATAAGGATCGGCATAATCTAGGCTGTATATTTGCCTAAAACCGGATTTGGGATCGAGGGTGTTATCGCCACGGGTAGTTTTAGAAAAGTTAATCCCCGCAAGGTAAAAACTGGGGCTGTAGTTGATATCTGACTGAGTATATTCTTCACGAATGGCATCGAGGGAATAGCTCATGAGCCATTGATTTTCCAGCCGTTGCTGTCTTAATAGACCGAGTAAATACTTGGTCGCTTCTAGCTGCCCTGTGTTGCGAAAATCACGATTTTCAGGCTCGTAAACTTGTGTAACCCCATATTTATCCCGCAACAATCCTAAACGAATTTTGAGTTGATCGTCTAAGGGATGCGTCAGCGGAATGGTATAAGTGGTTAAAAACTTGGGCCTGTCTGGCGACCACTCCAAACTGGTTTCTTGGGAATGGCCGTATTTATTGATCTGCGGGGTTCGCCAAGTAACACGCACCCTAGGATCGAAGGTCTTATCTGCGCTTTGGCCGATATCACCACCTAAGCCTAATTCGATGGAATGGCTGGCTTTATCGGTCAACTCTACCTTGACGGGCAGTTGATTATCTTTTGCCTGATCGAGCTGTGGGATCACTTTAATATTGGAAAAATATCCCGTATCCAGCAATTGACGGTTAAGGGCGCTGACTCTGCGAGTCGAATAAGCCGCATCTTCCTTAAAGGGGATAAGTTTGGTGAGAATATCCGGCTCTAAGGTATGACCTTCAAAACTGACTTGGCCAAAATGGTAACGTGCGCCAGAGTTAAAATGCAGGCTGATTTGGGCGGTGTTTAAATCGCGGTTGATGTTAATCTGTGATTCTGTAAATTCGCCATCGAAATAGCCTCGCGCGAGGGCGAGCGTCACCAGTTGGGATTTGACATCCGAATATATGCCGTGGTTGAGCGTATCACCGGGCTTAATATTGACCTCAGCAAGCCATTTGTCGAAGGCTCGGTCGTCAAGCATTTCGCCTGAAAAATTAATATCGACCCATTGAATTTTAACCGGTTCACCTGCATTGACCGTAAGCTTGAGTTCCCAAGGACCTTTCTCTTTCTCGACTAAATGTTCCTCCAACTCTCCATGGTAATACCCCATAGACTCGAGGGCGGTGGTAACATTGTCTTCCACATTAAATAAGAAGGCTCGGCGCTGCACTTCGGAGTCAGGCATTGCACCTAAGTGGGCGAGAATATTACGCTTCAGGGCTTCGTCGACCCCATTGACTGAAAGCGTTAAAAAGTTATCAGCGGCCATAGTCGCTGATGCCACTAAACTTAGACTCAGTAGCAAATGAAGACGAAAAGATAATGAGGTAATTTGCAAGAATCGCTGCACTTTATAGTCCCTGTGATGTGACTTCATTGTCGCCAGAATAGCGTTAACAGGCAAGGAGATGATTGAAATTAGTCATTGAAATGGTTACAAAGGACGTTACTGTTTAAGGGGATGTAAATAATGAAAATAAAATTAGCCACCTTTAGTTTAATTCTCTCGAGTGCACTTTTTATGTCACAAAATACCCAAGCAAATGAAAAACCTTTTGCCATTGCGATCCACGGTGGCGCAGGCACGATTTCTAAAGCCAATCTCACGCCTGAACTGCGACAAGCCTATAAAGATAAACTAAAAGAAGCCGTCGATAAGGGCTCAAAAATATTAGAACAGGGTGGAGATAGCATACTTGCCGTACAAACAGCCATCAATGTATTGGAAAACAGCCCATTGTTTAACGCCGGTGTCGGTTCGGTTTACACCTATGATGGTGGTCATGAGTTAGATGCCTCTATCATGGATGGTAAAACCATGAATGCAGGCGCTGTGGCAGGTGTACGCCATATTGCTAATCCAATCGATTTAGCTATAGCGGTGATGAATAAGTCCGAGCATGTGATGCTCTCGGGCGCGGGTGCTGAGGAGTTTGCCTTGACTCAAGGTTTTACGCTGGTACCTAACAGCCATTTTGATAGCGATGCCCGTTATCAGCAATTACTCGATGCCAGACAAAAATTGCAGGCGGCTGAAAAGTCCGAGCAAATTGCAGGTATTGAGATGAAAGATCTCGATTATAAATTTGGCACCGTTGGCGCAGTCGCTTTAGACAAAAACGGTAACTTAGCGGCGGGGACATCCACCGGCGGCATGACGGCTAAGCGCTTTGGCCGGATCGGGGATTCGCCAGTGATTGGTGCGGGCACCTATGCGGAAAACGGCGTTTGCGCTGTATCTGCAACGGGTCACGGTGAGTTTTTTATTCGCTACCAAGTGGCGGGCGATATCTGCGCTAAGGTGAAATACCAGCAAAAATCCATTATTCAAGCGGCGGATGAAGTGATTAATCAACGTCTTATCACGGCGGGCGGTTCTGGTGGGGTGATTGCGGTTGATCATCGAGGCAATGTTGCTACCCCCTTTAATACTGAGGGGATGTACCGTGCAACCCGCACCAATGGTGAACCCGCACAGGTAATGATTTGGCAGGACCAATAATGTGAGTCACCTGCGATCATCACAAATAATAAGTGCCGCATAAGCGGCACTTATTATTTGTAAGACATTAGGGCGTGTTGACGTTTCAAGATTAAATGTTGCTCGTTCCGGCTGCACGTGCTCGCGAAACGAGGAATGCTGTGTCGTTATTCTACTCAAATGACGAGCGGCTCTTATGGCAGGAAGTAAGTCGAACCCTTGGGGCAGCATTTGGCGGGCGTTTCTGCCGCATTATCGTCCGTTTATGTAGAATAACTACACGGACTTTGCCTTGCATAAACGCCCGCCAAATTGCTGCAAAAATAACCCTAAAACGTCAAAACACCCTAGATATCTCATGAATTGACAGGGCTGTTACTTTTGAGGTCCATATGCATTTTGATTAGATGTTCTTCCATATCGAAGGTCACCTTAAAGCCTAGGCTTTTAGCAAGACTTGCCATATTGCGGTTTTCAAACATGGTAAAGCCTGTAAGCACAGGGGTGTCATTGGCTTGATAGTATTTAATCAATTTTTCAAGCAGCAGTTTACCTAGCCCAATGCCTTGATGATCCCCCCGTACCGCCATAGCAAATTCTGCCTCGGTATTATCGGGGTCGATGGAGGCCCTTACCGCGCCTAAGGTAATGTCATCACCGTCCGGCCCTTTGGCCGTAGCGATAAAGGCCATTTCGCGGGCATAATCGATTTGAGTCAATACCGCCATTTCCTCGTGGGTCATTTTCGAGCGTACGCCAAAATAGCGTTTATATCTGTCCTCATCGGAGAGGGAGTTATCAAAGGCCAAATGTTTAGGCTCATCCTCGGGAAGAATGGGACGAAGCATCACTCTGAGGCCATTTTTTAGCTCGGCAAATTCTTCTAACTCTTTGGGATAGGGCATGATGGCAAGTCGAGAGGGATTATCCGTATTGGCATCGTGTAGACGGATATTCACATCGAGCAGGGTAATGTTTTCCCCCGCCGCCAGTACAGGGTTGAGATCCAGCGCCGCAATCTCTGGACAGTCGATAATTATGTGGGATATTTGCGTCAGCATCACGCATAGGGCGTTCATATCCAGCCCCAGCGGTAAATGCCTATCCTTTAACTTATGGGTTTTTAGGGCTTGGATGACCATATAACGGGCCAGCGCCATATTGAGTGGAGGCAAAGCAACCGCCGCATCCTGAGTCGGATCCCATTCTGAGCCGCCTTCACCCAAACAGATGGCCGGGCCAAAGACGGGATCGCTAATCACGGCGACACGGATTTCCTGCGCGCCCGCAGTCAGTGCCATCTTTTGTACTATCATGCCTTCGATAATGGCGTCCGGATTGGCTTGGTGTACCCGCTGGGTAATGGCATTCGCGGCATGGCGAATGTCTTCCTCAGAGGTGAGATTAAGCATCACCCCGTGAACATCGGATTTATGCAAAATATTGGGTGATTGCACCTTCAGCGCAAGGGGGTAACCTGCCTCATTGGCTATAGCGACGGCCTCATCAGCATCTTTGACAAACCAAGTGTCGATAGTATTGAGGCCATAGGCGCGCAAAATCGGGCTGGCTTCATGGGTTTCGAGTACCGCTTTACCCTTGGCCTGCGCCGCTTGCAGCAATTTTCGCGCTGTTTGGCTATCGGTCGGAATATTGTCGGGGATCGACTGCGGCACTTCCTGTAGCAGTTTTTGATTGCGACGATATTCCACCATATGCATAAAGGCGCCTACTGCCCCTTCGGGGGTGCGATAGGTGGAGATGCCGCCCTTGGTAAAGCGTTTGCGGGCTTGATAGGCCGAGTCTTCACCGCTCCAGTTGGTGAGGATATTTAAACGGTTTTTCTTTGGATGCGCGTGGATAACTTTAATTAAGGCATCGGCAATCTCGACACTTTCACCAAGGGCTGAGGGCGAATGCAATACTAAAATGGCATCTAATTCCTCACTATCCATTAGGATGGAGAGCGCATTGGCATAGCGGCTAGCATTCGCATCACCGATAATATCCACCGGATTTTGTTTCGACCACGTCGAGGGTAGAACTGCATCAAGCTTAGCAAGCGTTTCTGGGGATAATTCTGCTAATTTCCCGCCGCGGAGGATCAGTTCATCGACGGCTAATACCGCGGGCCCGCCACCATTACTGATAATACCTAATCGCTCTCCCTGCAGTGGATTGGAGTGGGCAAGGCTTTCAACCGCGGCAAAAAGTTCTATTAAATCATTTACCCTCAGCATCCCCGCGCGCCTAAAGGCGGCTTCATACACAGCATCATTACCACCGATACCGCCCGTATGTTGTTTCGCGGCCCGTACGCCTTCGGCGCTGCGGCCCGATTTAATCACTAAAATCGGTTTATTACGCGAGGCTGCTCGGGCAGCAGAGAGAAAATGGCGCTTCTCATTAACTGAGTCGATATACAGCATAATGGCACTGGTACGGCTATCGCGGCCGAGATAATCGAGCAGTTCATCGAAGTTAATATCAGTGGCATCGCCAAGGGAAATAAAAGACGAAAAGCCAATCCCTTTGTTATTTGCCCAATCGAGCACTGTGGTGCATATTGCCGCTGATTGGGATACAAACGCAATTTTGCCGGGTAAGGCACTCGCATGGGCAAGGCTAGCATTGAGTCCTAAGGGCGGTAAAAGCATCCCTAAACTATTAGGACCAAGGATTCGCATGCCATAACGTTTGGCATGTTGCATAGCTAGATCGAGTAAGCTTACACCATCATCGTTGACTTCCTGCGCCATTCCAGAAGCCATAATAATTGCCACTTTACAGCCAAATTGCGCGAGAGTTTCGACAATCGCGGGTACACGGCTAGCACGAGTACAAATCACCGCGAGGTCGGGTTTTATCGGTAAGGCTTCAATGTTGGGATAAGCAAGCACGCCCATTACCGCGCGATATTTGGGCGTAACGGGCATGATGGGCCCAGAAAACCCGCTGGAGAGCAGGTTTTTCATCAGCACATTACCTGCACGTTTCTCGCTATTAGAGGCGCCAATGATGGCAACGGATGTGGGTTTAAATAAGGAATGTAGTGTACGTTGACTCATAAATGATCCCATCCCAGACGAAGACGCTGCCAGTGTAACCTACGCACGTGGGGCTGCACAGTTTTGATTCAGGTATTGCGCGGTAAGTTTATTAGTAAATCATTAAGTTAAATGCGGTAAACATCATATTTTTATCTTTAATGAAACATTTTTAGTAACAGCGAGATCTCTGACTACAGAAGCGAAAACCTGTGGGCTTTGCGGAGATTTTGGTTGCCAAATGCTACAAGGCAGCAGATGGCAAACGTCTACTCCTTGCCTCTCGTCATCTGAGTCGACGTGTTACGAGAGTATAAGCTTGCCAGAGCGAAGATAATCTAATCAAGAAATGTCAACACGCCCTCAACAAAGTAAAATTTTTCCGTATTTGTTTGAAAACCCCTGAATCTCAAACTACTTTTTACACACGGATAAATTATTGTGAAGTGTTTATGAGATACATGGATGGCATCATCGCAGTCTTTGCAATAGCAATAGGTTACTTGGTGGGGTCTATTACCCTTTGGCTCCTCAGTCCGGTGTTGGCGGTTGCCGTGATGCTATGTTGGCAATTTTACCGTCAGCAGCAATCTTCGGTGGTGTCTAGCATATCTCAAGTAGAACAACGGGATGGCGTCGCTCTTGGTTGGCAAACGCACCAACGCTTATACCAAGAGGCGATTGCGACTGTGAGTGAATGTGAAAATAATATCCATAATGTCCTTCGGGTTCAGGAAGATGCGGTTAATTTACTCGGAGATTCTTTTGATGGCTTAGGCCGGCTGATGACTGAGCAAACGGGATTTATCTCTGATCTAGTAAAAAGTACCGATGATGCTGAGATATTTCACTCCGAGCAGATGAAACAATTTGCGAATAATACGTCGCAAACGTTAGAACGCTTTATTCAATCCACCATAGAAATGTCTGCCTCAACAATGGAATTGCTTGAGAAAGTTAACCTTATTTACGAATCCATGCCGCAGGCGATGAAGGCCTTACAGGATATCGATCAAATATCTTCTCAAACAAACTTACTCGCTTTAAATGCCGCGATTGAGGCGGCGCGTGCGGGGGAAGCGGGCAGAGGCTTTGCGGTCGTGGCGGATGAAGTGCGTGCATTGTCTAACCGCAGTTCTGGATTTAGTGAAAGTATTCAAAAACAACTGAGATCCATTCAGAATCAGATTGAACAACTCACCCAGCATGTAAGTAAAGTTGCCGCACAGGATATGAGTTATATTATTGATGCAAAAAAAGATATTGATACAGCACTCAAACAAATTATCGTAAAGGCGGAAAAGGATTCTAAGGTCATTGCGCGCATTGATTCATCGGCGCATGAACTTGAAACGGCAATTTCAGATACGATAAGGGGATTACAATTTAGTGATATAACCTCTCAAAGTTTGTCACACACCAATCAAGCATTACATCATTTAAAAGAATCGCTCAAACAAGTCACAGCTATGTCTTATGAGGAGTTTGGAATTACCGGTGAAGACGTGACTGAAAAAATGAGTCGGCACCGAAATGAAAAACATAATCCCGTATCAAGGAATGAAATAACGAGTGGCGAAATCGAACTCTTTTAAATGGATATTATATTATGTCAAACATTCAGACCATTATCTTGCCAGAGCGATTTGACTTTTATTACCACAAAAATTTTACACGAGACTATCAACAAATCTTAACTCTTAAGGACGTTAATCATATTATTTTGGATTTTAGCCGAGTGTTATATCTTGATAGTTCAGCGTTAGGCATGATGGTACTGCTATATCGAAAAGCTCAAGAAAAGGGCATGTCGACATCAGTAAAAGGAGCTCATGGTCAAGCTGAGGAGATATTAACCATCGCCAACATGCAGAAAATTTATATCATCGAGTAACCTAGCTATGTCAGAGCACTCAGCAATTAATCACTTTGTATTGGTTGTCGATAATGATGCTGTTGTGAGTCAGTCTATCAGTGACTTTATTCATAGCAAAGGTTATAACGTGATTATCTGTGATAATCTTGAGGATGCTTTTTTTGAAATATCCATCAACAGAATTGATTTGATTTTAGTGAATTTCTTTCAGTCCGATGGTACAGCGTTGACATTGCTAGAAAATCTTCGTCAATTAAATAAGGAAATTCCAGTTGTCGTTGTAACTGATAGGAAAGAACCTCAGGCATTTTTAGATTGCTTTAAAATGGGGGTATTGGATTTTGTTGTTAAACCTATCAATGTTGAGTTGTTTTGGTATAAAGCTGAAATTTTATTAACACGTATCAGATTGCAAGAAAAAGTTAAGCAGCAAAGTGTTGAACTCGAAAAAATGCTCTATGAAAAAGCAAGGGAAGAGCAACTGGCTCGTCATATTTTTGAGCATTTAGTGAATGTTGATAATAGCCAATTTGACTTTATAAAGTCATTTTCTCAAGCAAGTGCGAATTTTAGTGGCGATATTTTGTTAAATAGTGTCTCACCTAACGGTAATTTATTCATTATGCTAGCTGATTCAACAGGTCACGGTCTTAGTGCTGCAATGCCTATCATGCGAGTGGCAAGTACATTTAAAGCTATGGTTTATAAGTGCTTTTCACTAGTAACCTTAATCTATGAGCTTAATGAAAAATTATTTTACGAAAATCCAGATGATAGATTTGTTGCCTGCATTCTTCTTGAAGCCGATTTATTTCGTAATAAACTTTATGTTTGGAATGGTGGTATGCCGCCTGTTTTTCTTCACCTCAGACATAATAATCAATCTCAAGATAATAATTCGTGGCTAAATAAAGTGTTTAAGTCAACGAATATGGCGCTTGGAATTTTACCGCCAAATACATTTATTGCAGATATTGTTGAGATTGATTTGCCGCACGAAGGATATGCATGTCTATATAGCGATGGATTAATTGAACAGTCATTATTTGATAACTCTCAGTTTGGTATGGAGCGACTTAATGCTCTGTTTCATGAAAAGTTAGACTCCTTGCCTTATTTTTTTAAAGAAAATTTTGATAATAATTCTCTGGATAATCATATTATTGATGATATTAGTGTTTGCACTCTTGATTTTCAGCGTCTTCATGACTGGTATCGTTCTCAAGATGTTAGGCATTTATTATCAAATAAGAATGGAGAGTTTGATTGGGATATCACGATATCAGGACCTATGCTACTAAGTGCGGATTACTTGAGTATGCTCAACCAGTTTTTATCAGCATTTGGTTTTGCGACATATTTTTGTCAAAGAGTATTTACGGTAGTGGCCGAGTTATTTAGTAATGCTATCGACCATGGTGTACTAAAATTAGATTCTAGACTAAAAAATGATCCTGAAGGCTTTGAATTGTACCATAGTATAAGAGATGGCTGCGCAGATAGGCTTACTTCAAGTGATTGGGTAAAAGTGAGCATAACGTGGAATGACAGGTATGAACTGTTGATCACTGTGTCTGATAGTGGCAAAGGATTTACTGGTTTTGATAAATCGATTTCAAATTATCCTGAACTTTCTGGACGAGGCTTATCACTGGTGAAAAAATTATGTAAACACTATGAATTAATTTCTCCCGGTAATATCACTAAAGTGGTTATGGAATAGGGCATGAGTAAAAAAATATTAATTGTTGATGATTCTGCTGCCATTCGACAGATGGTTGAAGCCACGCTGAAATCAGCAAACTATCTAGTCACTTTGGCTAAAGATGGCCAAGAGGCTCTCGATTTGTGTAGTAGCCAGCGATTTGATTTTATTTTGACTGACCAAAATATGCCGAGAATGGATGGTTTAACCTTAATTAAATCTTTGCGAGGGATGTCCGCATATATGCGAACCCCAATCATAATGCTAACCACTGAAGCGGGGGAAGATATGAAAGCCCAAGGAAAAGCGGTTGGTGCAACGGGATGGATGGTTAAGCCTTTTGACCCGCAAAAATTATTAGCAATAACAGCCAAAGTGCTGGGTTGAGGGTATTGGGGGCAATATGTCCATTAATATGGCTGAGTTTCATCAAGTCTTTTTTGAAGAAAGCCATGAGCATCTTGAAAGCATGGAGCAACTGCTTATTGCCCTCGATCTTCAGTCGCCAGATCCCGAGGAGTTAAATACTATTTTTCGAGCGGCGCACTCTATTAAGGGAGGCAGTGGTATTTTTGGCTTTACGGCGCTCACCAGTGTCACTCACGTAATGGAAAACCTACTCGATAAAGTGAGAAAGGGTACATTTGAGTTATCTTCCGGGGTTATTGATTTACTTTTGAAGACGGTTGACACGCTATCCCACATTCTTAGCTTGTATCGTGAAGATTCACCAATTGATTGGCAACAGGTTGAATTTGCTAAAAATCAATTAATTGCAGCATTAAATGGTGAGCCTTTTTCGATTACCCATTCTAACGAAACGTTCACTTCGCCAATTCAAACAGCAGTGCCACACACAGCAACGGTTTTACCCAAGGCCTGTGACGAGAATGATCTCGGCTTTGGTTTTTTTGAAGATGATGTCAAATTAACCTTAGCCATTGAAAATCAAGATTTTGGTTTTTTTGATGAAGCGTATATTGCGAAAGAAATTAGTATTGATGATTTAAGCAAAACGGTCACAAATAGTCAGCAACTTAGTACAGCGCCTGACGATGACTTAGGTTTTGGTTTCTTTGAGTCCTTAACAGCTGAAAGCATTGACAGTGAAATTGATGCTTTAGTGCAGATTAAAACTAATCCAGCACATCCCATCATCGAGCCAATTGTAGAGCCTATTAGTCATCATTCCGGTGCTAAAGTGCCTCGTTATACAGGCAAAGTCACGCAAACCGAAAAAACAGAACCCACAGATTTGGTTACTTCAAATGCATCAAATCAGCATGTGGCTTCTGCCGTCACATCACCACAAACAACTGTTGCGACTAAAAAAGTCAACACGACCACTCAAGATGCCACATTGAGAGTCGAAACCTCCAAAATCGATACCCTAGTCAATCTTGCGGGTGAATTGGTTATTACCCAGTCAATGTTGACCCTCATTGGTAATGAGCTGTCGGGTGAATTGGGTGAAAGGCTTAAGACGGCATTGGTCGAACTTGAGCGAAATACGCGGGAGATGCAAGAGGCTGTGATGTCGGTCCGAATGTTGCCAGTTTCCTTTGTATTCAACCGGTTTCATCGATTAGTCAGAGATTTATCAGAACAACTCGGCAAAAATGTCAATCTTGTGATCGAAGGTGGCAACACGGAAATCGACAAGGGCATGATTGAAAAGCTGGTCGATCCGCTCACACATCTAGTACGCAATAGTTTAGACCATGGTATTGAAAAACCAGAAGTCAGGCGTGCGTTGGGTAAAGCTGAAACGGCCCAATTATCGCTTAAAGCAAGTCAGCGGGGGGGCAGTATTGTCATTGCAGTACATGATGATGGTGCTGGTTTACATCGCGAGAGGATCTTACAAAAAGCCCGAGAAAATAATATGCCAGTTGCGGATAACATGCCGGATAAACTGATTTGGCAACTGATTTTTACCGCCGGATTTTCGACAGCCAAGGAAATTACTGATGTTTCTGGCCGTGGTGTCGGGATGGATGTTGTTCGTCGAAATATTGAAGCACTAGGCGGACGAATCGATATCGATTCCGTGGCGGGTCATGGGGCTACCTTTGAAATTCAATTGCCACTGACCTTAGCCATTGTTGATGGGATGAGTGTGAGTGTGGGTAATCAAATCTATATTTTACCGCTTGTCCATATTATCGAATCAATACAACCCCATAATGAGCAGCTAACGTCCTTCGCTCACGAGCGTTTAATCCGAGTCAGGGAAGAATATTTACCCCTATTAAACCTGCATCAATTGATGGAAATCGATCCGTTTGCCAAGCGTCCCGAAGAGGGCATTGTGGTGCTCCTTGAAAGCAACAATAAACGTTTTGGATTGTTTGTTGATGCATTGGTTGGTCAGCAGCAGGTTGTGATTAAAAGTCTTGAAAAACATTATCGTCGGATCCCAGGCGTGTCTGGAGCCACCATTATGGGAGATGGTAGTGTCGCTTTAATTCTCGATGTGGAATCACTGGCCCAGCATATTAAGCATTAACTGAGGACATGCTAATGGAAAGTCGCACATTGCTCGGCCCTAAACCGGAATTTAGTGCCCATGATGAAGTAGAGTTTTTAAGTTTTGTGCTGGGTGAAGAACACTATGCATTGGACATTAATGTCGGTAAAAGAAATAAGAGGTTACGAGCCTGTCACAAAAATTGCCAATGCGCCCAGTTTTATTAAAGGAGTGCTTAACCTGCGTGGTGATATCGTACCGATTGTCGATTTACGAATGAAATTTAATGTCGGAACAGCTACTTATGATGAGTTCACGATAGTGATTATGCTCAATGTTTGTGACCGAATTGTCGGCATCGTGGTCGATGCTGTTTCAGATGTCATTAAACTGGCGAGTGAAGCCATTTTACCCGCCCCGCAATTTGGCGCTGCCTTTGATAGTCGCTATCTCAAAGGTCTCGCAACCGTTGAAGAAAAAATGATTATTTTGGTCAACATTCAAGCTCTTATCAGCAGTGATGAGTTGGGGCTAATGGATACAAACAGTCTTTCTGAGCAGGAGTAAACACTATGGGTATCTTAGATATTTTCGGTAATACCGAAGAGCGCCAACGTCGAGATGAAGAGCGCCAACGTTATTTCCAATTGCTCGATAACAGTGGTAATAATTTCATGATTGCCGATAGTGAGCGCAATATCATTTACGCCAATAAAGCTGTACTGAATATGCTGTCAGAGGCTGAGGCTGATATCCGTAAACAGTTACCCCAGTTTTCCGTTGCCAAGATCGTTGGCAGTAATATCGATATCTTCCATGTTAATCCCGCTCATCAGCGCAATATGCTAGAAAGATTAACACAACCACATACGGCACAAATCAGCATTGGTAAGCGTACCTTTAAATTGATACTGACACCTATTATTTCCCGTGATAATAAGCATTTAGGGACTGGTGTTGAGTGGATTGACCGCACTGAAAGTATTGAAGCTGAACGGGCAACCCAACGCATATTAGAAGCGCTCAATAACACAAGCACCAATGTGATGATCGCCGATGCCAATCGAACCATTATTTATATGAACCGTTCAGTTGAAGCCATGTTACGCCGCTCTGAAAGTGAAATTCGCCAGGTTTTACCCCATTTCGCCGTGGATAAGATCATCGGTAGTTCTATGGATATCTTCCACCGTAATCCGGCGCATCAAGCGAGTCTGCTTGACAAGCTCGATCGTAAATATGAGTCGCAGATCAAAGTGGCGAGTTGTCATTTCCGTCTAACGGCAAGCCCTATTATTGCAAAGTCAGGTGAACGGTTAGGCACAGTTGTTGAGTGGCTCGACCGTACTGAAGAAGTACTAGTTGAACAAGAAATTGCTCGGATCGTTGGGGCAGCCGCTGCGGGAGACTTTACCCAACGTGTTGATAGTCAAAGTAAGCAGGGTTTTTTCTTAATGTTAGCGAATAGCCTCAATGCTTTGATTGAAACCTCTGATAGAGGATTACAAGATGTTGCTCGTGTGCTAATGGCCATGGCTGAAGGGGATTTGACCACGAGGATTTATAACGAGTATGAAGGCACCTTTAATGATTTAAAAAACTATTCAAACCAAACCGCTGAAAAGCTCTCTTACATGATAAGAGATATTCAAAAAGCAGCTGATACCATCAATACCGCATCTACTGAAATCGCTCAAGGCAATGCCGATCTGTCCAGTCGAACAGAGGAGCAAGCCTCGAGTCTCGAAGAAACTTCCGCCAGCATGGAAGAGTTAACGGGAACTGTAAAATTAAATGCTGATAATGCCAGCCAAGCCAATGCGTTAGCTTCAAAAGCTGCCGATGTGGCTGAAGATGGGGGAGAGCTTATCCAGCAAGTCGTGCAAACCATGGCGTCAATCAACGAATCCGCGCGCAAAATTGCCGATATTATTGGTGTGATCGATGGTATTGCCTTTCAAACCAATATATTGGCGCTCAATGCTGCGGTCGAGGCAGCCAGAGCCGGTGAGCAGGGGCGGGGGTTTGCGGTCGTGGCCTCAGAAGTGCGAAGCTTGGCTCAACGTTCTGCAAATGCAGCGAAAGACATTAAGGCATTAATCTCTGACTCGGTCAGTAAAATTGAGAGCGGCAATAGCCTCGTCGGAAAATCCGGCGATACCATGAAGGAAATTGTCATTGCAATCAAACGAGTGAACGACATTATGGCGGAAATAGCCTCCGCCTCTAATGAGCAAGCGATTGGTATCGATGAAATAGGCAAAGCCGTTGTGCAAATGGATGAAATGACGCAGCAAAATGCGGCGTTAGTCGAAGAAGCCGCTGCGGCAGCTGAAAGTATGCAATCTCAGGCGCAGCAACTTGCTGATAGTGTGGCAAATTTCAAAGTCGATGAGGAAACAAGCGCAATTGGCCGCACCTCTGAGCTTAAAAAAATAGCGACTAAAACCCCCTCATTAGCACGAGTGTCCACGAAACCTAAAGCAATGACGCCTAAGCCTAGGTTAAATAAAGTCGATCAAGATGAATGGGAAGACTTTTGATTGAGTGATCTCAGACCGCTAGGTAAGGAATATGTGTTTACATTGGCTCACTTCAAGGCGGTGAAGACCCTGCTGTATCAGTTCGCTGGTATAAAATTAGCCGACAGTAAAGACGCTATGGTGTATAGCCGATTAGTGAGGCGAATTAGGGCACTCAAATTATCGGGATTTACGGCTTATTTAGAGTATTTACAAGCGAATGAATGCGAACACCAGGAATTTATTAATGCACTCACGACTAATCAAACCGCGTTCTTTCGTGAGCCGCATCATTTTGAGGTGTTAAAACGCTATTTACAGACTCATCCACACACAAAACGGATCTGGTGTGCTGCAAGTAGCACGGGTGAAGAACCTTATTCAATAGCTATGGTTGTCGCTGAGCATTTTGGTCGATTTAATACACCGATTGAGATAATAGCGTCAGATATTGACAGTGCCGTCTTAAAAAAAGCGCAGACGGGGATTTATCCGATAGAGCGTATTGAGACGGTGAGCGATGAGCGTAAAACGTTATTTTTTCAGCGGGGTAAAGGGGCGAAACTCGGTCAAGTCCGTGTGATCCCGGAATTAAAGCAAATGTTGCAGTTTACTCGAATCAACTTAGTCGATTCTTTTTGGTCGATTAAAACCCCCGTAGATATTATTTTTTGCCGAAATGTAATGATTTATTTCGATAAAGCAACTCAAGAAGCCATTTTAAAACATATGGTGCTGTCACTAACGGAAGAGGGGTTATATATCGCGGGACATTCTGAAAATTTCAATATGTTTCCACAAATCCTCACCCCTGTAGGACAAACTACTTATCAGGCCTTAAAGGGAAAAACGAGTGCTAAGACCGAATATTGAATATCCTGCCCTAGGGCCAAATCGGTATTTTGATCACTTGTTTGATTGTGAAGCCGTGAAAATTATGCCGGGTGAATATTATGCCACTCGGGAGGGTAACTTAATTGTGACTGTATTAGGGTCGTGTATTGCCGTTTGCTTATATGACCTCGAACGGAAAATTGGTGGCATGAATCACTTTTTATTGCCCAGTTGTGATAATCATGGAAATGGTATTTTAGCTGAATCAGCGCGTTATGGTGTCTATGCGATGGAGTTGCTGATCAATGATTTATTGAAATTAGGTGCAAGACGGCAGTTCATTGAAGCGAAGGTGTTTGGTGGTGGCAACATGCTATCAGGATTAACATTACACAATATTGGTGAGCGTAATGCTGAATTTGTGTTGGATTACTTGCAGATAGAGCAAATACCCGTCATCGCTGCGGACTTACTCGATATTTACCCGCGTAAAGTGTACTTCTTCCCGGAAACAGGATTAGTTAAAGTTAGAAAAATCAAGACGATGCATAATAGCACTATTATGGATAGGGAAAGTGAATACCGCTTACGGATTAAAAATCTTCCGAGTGGTGGGGATGTGGAACTCTTTGGTGAATAGCAGATGGCAATAAAGGTATTAGTGGTAGACGATTCAGCCTTAATCCGCAGTCTGTTGGGCAGGATGGTCGAGTCCGATCCTGAGTTGTGTCTCGTTGGCATGGCAGTCGATGCCTATATGGCCAAGGATATGGTGAATCAATTTCGGCCAGATGTGATTACCTTAGATATTGAAATGCCAAAGGTTGATGGACTCACTTTTTTAGATCGATTAATGAAGGCAAGACCAACAGCTGTCGTGATGATTTCTGCCTTAACCGAAGAGGGCGCAGATGCGACATTCAATGCACTAGCTCTGGGAGCTGTGGATTTTATTCCTAAGCCTAAGCTGGATTCACCTCAGGGATTTAATGAATATCAGGATTTAATCCTCGAAAAAATTAAATCTGCGGCAAAGGCAAAGTTGCAAAGCCTGCCTGCGCCGACCATAACGGTGAAACCCAGTTTAAAACCAGCCTTAAATCAACGTACTGTTAATACCCAGTTAGTGGCTATTGGAGCTTCCACTGGCGGGACTGAGGCTATTTTGCATCTTTTACAACAATTTCCTGCGGTTATGCCGCCAATTGTGATTACGCAACATATGCCTGCTGGATTTACCCGTACCTTTGCAGAACGACTAAACAAACTCACTCGCCTTAATGTAAAGCAAGCTGAGGAAGGGGAGCGGTTATTACCTTGTTATGCCTACATTGCACCAGGGGATCAGCACTTAGAAATCATCAAAGTTGGTGGGAGTTTTAAAGCAAAGCTTAGCCAAGGTGACAAAGTTAGTGGGCATAGACCATCGGTGGACGTGTTATTCCATTCAGTGGCTCAATATGCAGGCGCGAATGCGACAGCTGTGATCCTAACTGGTATGGGTAAAGATGGGGCCGATGGGATGGAAGCGATAGATAAGCAAGGTGGCAAAACCTTTGCACAAGGAGAGCAGAGTTGTGTGGTATTTGGTATGCCTAAAGAGGCGATCAAACGCGGTGCGATTCATCATATAGTAGAATTGCCTCAATTAGGGGATAAACTGCTCCAGTATTTGGCATCATTAAAACGAGACTAGGTCATACTGATTTTTACCCTAGGCAATACATTAAACTAAGGTATTGATAATACAATTTCGTCCGCTTCGTTTGGCTTCATACAAGTTTTTATCCGCTAATAATAAACACTCTTGAAACTGATGACATTCGGTTGAAAATGCCAAACCACCACTCAATGTGACTTTAAATTCGGCGCCTTCTTCAACAAACACAATATGGCTAAAGCTTTCGCGAATGGCATTAATTTTGGCAATCGCCAGCGGTGCGGGCATGTCAGGTATGACTAGCATAAACTCCTCACCGCCATAACGCCCCATAAAATCCGCAGGGCGTAGGGACTGTTGTAACAGGTGCGAAAAAGCTAATAGAACCTTATCACCACCTGAATGGCCATAAGTATCATTCACTTGCTTAAAGTGATCTAGATCCAGCATCGCGATACATACGCAAGAGTTTGCTCGTTTGGCTAAGCTGAAACTATGACGAGCCGCAACAAGGATTTGAGTATGATTCAATAAGCCCGTTAAACTGTCACGGCTGGCAGAACTGCGTATATCATGGCCACGTTGCGCGCGGGAAATCACTTGGGTAACAAAGAGGCTGGGGGCCGTTTGTTTAGAGATAAGATCATCGGATCCCGCCTGAATAATGCTGACTTTATTTTGCATGGTGTCATCTGAGCTCAACACTAAAATAGGGCTTGAAGTATATTTATCGAGCTGACGGATCATTCTTGCCAGTTCTAAGCCATTTACCTCCGGCATATAGAGATCAAAGATAAATAAATCCGGTTCAAATTGCTCCAGGGTTGGCATGACGTGCTCGGGTTTGGTCATGCCTCTAACCATTAACCCATGGCTACGTAACAAGCTCGAAAAATAATCCACCATCGATTGCTGATCATCCACTAACAGCACTTTGAGGGGAGGCTTATCGGACATTTTGAGCCATTGATGAATTTTACGAACCAACAATGTTGTTTCGGCCGGTTTAACAAAATACTCGCTGACATTGGCACGAATCGCTAATAAACGCATATCAAAATCGCCACGAGAAGATAATACAAATACCCGAGTATTATTTTTCTCAAATTCGGTGGCGGCTTCGAATAGTGCCTCTTCGGTATAATCGGGCAAGATAAGATCTAATAAAATTAAATCGAATGGACTTGAGTATTGCACCTTGAGAAAGTCGGTAAAATTTAAGAAATGTTGCACATTAAAACCAAACTCGTGTAGTTGTTTTGTGATCATTAAGCCCACATTACTGTCATCTTCGATGATGGCAATACAGTATTCATGGCGAGACTTTGAGGGTTTATAGGGGCTTTGTTGCATTTGCGCCTCAACCACGGGTGCCGCAGGCTGACAATGCTGATTATTTTGCAGTAACTGGTGAAAAAGCGTATCTAGGCCTTTGATCACATTTAGCGTTGGTGCTGGGGTGTCGAGAAGATGTTTCAATTGAAGCTCAAGCTTATCGACTAGATCTTTGGTCTCGATTAAGCCAAAGGTTTCACAGGAACCTTTTAAATTATGCACTTCGCGATAAACGGCTGACAGCATATGTCCTTGCCAGTTTTTCCGTAGTGAGATCCATAACGTAATGATTTGTTTCTTTTTATCAGGCAAAGCATGTAAGTACTGACGTTTGAGTTGTTCTAAGGATTCTTCAAGACTCATAAAACCATCACCATGATAAGGATTTACAGAATAAACTGGTGCACCGCTGCTGCGTATGCAATACCCCTTAGAGATTTAGTATTTAGTTGTGTTTTGTTGGGTACCTAATGAGTGTAAACCAAGGGAGAAAAAATGCGGCAAAAATACAGTGTTAATAACATTTAAACCTTAAAGCTACCTATTTTTAGCTGAAGTGATACTTTGATAGCGCTTAGTGGAAATAACCTATGCAATTAGAAAATAATAAGTAAGATCAATTAATTTATAAGCGTTAGCAATGGTAACAGGAGTGATTTCAACGTGAAGGGATGCGTAAAGAATATCAGGCACAACGCCAAGTTTTGTATATTGTTGGCCGTTACGGCCAGTGTCGTTGGTATTTATCCATTCTCGCTAAAAGCATTAGAGAAACAAGATTCTGAAGCCATCTGTATCCTTATCCAAAGTGAGATGCAAGATTGGCATCCAACCACGCCGCGTTATCAGGAGCTCAAAGCAAGATTCGATGAGCGTTGTCAGCAACCCGTAGCCAATGGCATAAAATCCCTAACTAACCAGCCTAAAACGCAATTCACTGCTCGCCATGATACGCCGGAGCAGAAATCCAATGTGATCCCTACCGAGATAACACCTAAACATACGCCCACTCCAAGCGCGATCTCACCTATTTCCTCAATACTCGAGGCGCTATCTATTCTTGTGAGTATCCCAGTCTTTATGATTGTGTTGACTGTAGCCATATGGCTATTTCGTCCATTGCTAAGACGATACCGAGCCGAAAGGTTAGGCCAACAGGGTGAAAAGCGAGTCGCTAACTTACTCAAGCAAGGACTAAAAGATGAGGACTACCGACTTTATCGTAATCTAATTTTACCCATGGATGAGTTGAGTGAAGGCACGCCCTCTTTGACAGAGGTTGATTTAGTCTTATTGACTCATTTTGGTGTTTTTGTTCTTGAAGTTAAAAATTACTCTGGCTGGATATTTGGGGGAGAGAAGCAAGCGCAGTGGACGCAGAAAATTTTTACTAAACAAACTCGCTTTAAAAATCCGCTCCATCAAAATTATAAACATTGTTTAGCGGTTGCCCATTGCTTAGGGTTAGTCGAGGGGCTCCATTCTGTAGTCGTTTTTAGTGATGAGGTGAGCTTTAAAACCCCATTGCCTAAAAATGTGGTAAATGAGTCGGGACTTTTGAGTTTTATCGCTCAATATAAAGTACAAACGAGTGAAACTTCTCAAAACACACATCTAGAATTTTCTCGCGCTGCAGAACGGCTCGATATCGCCAAGCAGCAGTCGAACTCTGATGCTAAGTCATTGCACTTAAATCAGTTTAAGCATCGTCGTGTTGAACCAACCATCTCAAGTTGATATTAGAGTTAGTATTCTCGCTAAGGTGATAATGAATGGATTATTGCGCTATCTTTAAGAACACCATTAACCCATAAACAATTGGAAGGATAGGGATATGTCGGATAACACAGGTACAGTGAGATTACATCGGGTGTTGCGTGCACCAGCGGCGTTAGTCTACAAAGCATTTACCGATAAAGCGGCGTTAGAACGTTGGTTACCACCTTATGGCTTTGTCGGGACAATTCATGAGTTTGAGTTGGCTGTCGGTGCAGGGTATTCCATGAGTTTTACCCAATTTGCGACCGGGTACAGTCATTCTTTTAAGGTGACTTATACCGAGCTAATCCCTAATAAACTTATCCGCCATAGTGACCAATTTGATGATACTAATCTACCCGGGGTGATGCAGGTGACAATTGAACTTGCCGAGGTAGCCTGTGGTACCCGCTTGCAGATAGTACAGGAGGGCATTCCTGCGATTATTCCTGAGGAGATGTGTTACTTAGGCTGGCAAGAATCACTACTGCAACTTGCGGCTTTGGTGGAAGCTAAGACGGAATGAGGTCGTCAGTCACTGGGTGATATAAAAAGGGTGATATAAAAAAGACGCTTATCTCGAGTAGAGTGAAGCGTCTTTTTTATTGGGTAATTTTATTGGCAATGGATAAAGCCTTTTAAAAAGGCTTATTACCTAGTACCCGCAGGGCTACGCACTGGCAAGGTTTGCCAGATACTCATCAAACGTCCCTTGAAAGTTAACCAATTTTCTATCACGAATATCAATAATGCGAGTCGCTAACGAAGAAACAAATTCGCGGTCATGACTGACAAAAATCAGCGTGCCTTCAAAATCTTTGAGGGCATTATTGAGCGCTTCAATTGCTTCCATATCCATATGGTTAGTCGGTTCGTCCATAATGATGACGTTGATATCTTGCATCATTAACTTACCGAAAATTAAACGGTTTTTCTCTCCGCCGGAGCAGTTTTTAGCCTTTTTATTGGCATCATCTTCGGTAAACAGCAAACGACCTAACATGGCGCGTACCATCAAATCGTTATGTTTGGGTTGGCGCCATTGGTCCATCCATTCAATAATAGTCAAGTCATTATCGAAATCGCTGGTACTATCCTGTGGGCAATAGCCGATAGCGGCATTTTCGGACCACTTAATCGTGCCTTCATTATGGATTAATTCATTGACTAAACAGCGTAATAGGGTGGTTTTACCCACACCGTTCTCGCCAATAATTGCCAGTTTTGCGCCAGCTTCGAGAATTAAATCACCGCCTTCGAATAAGTTTTCGCCATCAAAACCATGGCCAAGATTTTCCAGCACTAAGGCTTGACGATGCATTTTCTTGCCAGCAGCGAAACGAATCGATGGGGTAATTCGGCTGGAGGATTTCACTTCATCCAGTTTAATTTTGTCCATGCGTTTGGCGCGCGAGCTGGCTTGTTTTGCCTTAGAAGCGTTGGCACCAAAGCGGTTAACAAAGTCCTGTAATTCTTCAATCTCGGCGCTCTTTTTGGCGTTGCCAGCTAAGAGTTGTTCACGCAACAATGCCGATTGCGCTAAAAAGTAGTCATAGTTGCCGGGATAAATACGCAGTTCGCCGTAATCGATATCCGCCATATGGGTACACACAGCATTTAAAAAGTGTCGATCGTGGGAGATGATGATCATGGTACATTTGCGTTTATTCAGCTCAGTTTCAAGCCAACTAATGGTATGAATATCTAAGTTGTTGGTCGGTTCGTCGAGTAGCAAGATATCAGGGTTAGCAAACAGCGCTTGGGCTAATAACACCCGCAGTTTCCAACCAGGCGCAACCTGAGACATAGGACCGTAGTGGAAAGACTCTTCGATACCGGCTTCAATGAGGATTTCGCCCGCGCGGCTCTCGGCGCTGTAACCGTCCATCTCGGCAAACTCACTCTCCAAGTCGCCCACGCGCATGCCATCTTCTTCGCTCATATCTGGCTTGGCGTAAATGGCGTCACGCTCTTGTTTGATTTTCCACAGTTGGGTATCACCCATGATCACCGCATCGATAACCGTGTATTGCTCAAAGGCGAATTGATCTTGGCTTAGGGTGCCGACTTTTAGGCCTGGGGTGATGGACACGTTGCCTGATGTCGGGGCGAGGGCGCCACTTAAGATCTTCATAAAAGTCGATTTGCCGCAGCCGTTAGCGCCAATCAAACCATAACGGTTGCCGTTGCCAAATTTTGCCGAGATATTTTCAAATAATGGCTCAGGGCCGAATTGCATGGTGATATTTGCGGTAGAGATCAAGGGGATGTCCTAGGAGTTACGTCTTAATAAAAGGCTTAAACCGGCTGCGTTGCTGACAAACGCCGTTGCAACAATCATGCTTATGTCAGCAAAGTCTTGGCCAAGATAATTTGGCCGCGCAGTATAGCGATTTCACGCACAATATGCGAGTTACAAACAAATCCTTAAAGATAATAAACTTTGCCGTTGAAGCCCGTTTAATAAGCACGCTGTGTCTCTTGGCTCCGCGCGGGAAGAGCATCTACGGAAGCGCCTTAATCCTTGAGTGGTGCCTGTGATTAGCACTACTCATCTAAACCTTGGAGTGGTTAATTACTGCTTATTTCCACTATGGGTTCGCCTCGTTTACCCCCTAACGCGGGGTTTTGCTCACCAATCGCACAGGTTATTTTGAATTAATATTCATTAATGCGCATATAATTTAGCTAAATTCCCGAGATTAGTCTTTATTTATGCAAATTTCAGAATAAAAACTGCTTAGGGTTTCAATGCCTTCCTCACTGTTATGTCCCCTTAATTCGATAATTAGTCTCGTTAGTTGGCATGAGTTGCCGCCGTTGTCTGCTTATCGAAATACTGGTGTTAGCGATTGCGCCTTTATTTTCTTTGAGGCCGATATTTAACTGAATGGTAATAAAACATTGCAATTCTATGTTTGATTTCTGTATCTATTTGTATCGTCAGTAATATAGCTTGTTCGAATAGATATTACCGCATGGATCACTAGACACTTTTTCCCATGACACACTGTAATAGTGCCATGGTCTTATTTAAAAGATGACACTTATACTGCTATTACCGTAGCAAAAATATGGTTATATGGCTAAATCTATAAAGGTATAAGTGATGCAAGAAGAGAAAATCACTGGTCTCTATTTTGTGGAAGAACAGCAACGTATCTGGATTATCTATACCCTAAGGTATCCAGAACCAATAGATGATGTTGACCTTGAGACATATATGGAGCTGCTTGAGAAAATAAAAAAGACTGATGGAACACGCTATGATTTGTACACCTATCTCCTATCAAAGCAAAACAAGTGCACAGACATTCTCCAATTTCTTAAAACACACACGCACTGAAAATCAACTTTCACAGGAGGATTTATGTTGTTTACTCAGGGAAAAAAGTTGTTTATTTGATGCTTTAGATGCGATTACGATTAGCCGTTGGGAGCGAGGAGTCAATATCCCATCACTAGCAAAACAGGCAGAAATTGTAGAAATTTTTGGTTCAGAATTATTTGATATTTATCGGCAGGATAAAAGTTTTGTTAGTGAAGGACTCGCCTCGATTAATTTATTTGATTCGAGTGTCGAACGTAGCGAACATCCTTATTATCGTAATAAACCTTATCGTGTCGAATTTATTGATAACCATCATGATAACTTTTTGACCTTACTACAGTTGAGCCTAGTGTATGAGAGTAACCCCCGGCTTTGTTTGAATAATTGTCAATTATCGCAACCCTTTTTTTTGGGATTATCGCTCGTTGTTGCATTTAGTTTTGGTGAGCAGATTGTTGGGCATTGTTTATTTTGCCGTACGCACGCTAAGGTTGCGCTCGAGTTTATGAATGATGAAGTGGATTTGTTTGAGGTCATTAGCCATAACAGTGAGTCTAGCCCTGATACCTTAATGGTGTTTTCTTCTTTTGGTGTCACACCTCATATTGAAAACTATATGATGTCTGTCTACCTGAATGAAATGGCTTTATGTCGTTCGATAAAGTACTTAAGTTTCAGCATCTGTGATGAATCCTTAAAAAGGAAGCTTTCCCAATTCAAGTTACCTATTTTTAAAATTAGAACCTTAGAAAACAATCATAGAACTATAAAGAATTATTCCTTTTTCGCCAGTAGAACCGAAGTAATGGCTAATCGAAATTTGCTGAAATTATCGGTTATTCCTTCGGCTAAGTCTCAGACAATCGATCCTATTTTCTTTATGCAGCTAGAGACCAATATATGAATATACTCATTATTGATGATCAAAAATTTATCCGAGAAACGCTCAAAGCGGATATCAATAAATGTTTAGCCGAAAATGAAATTAATATTTATGAAGCCAGTAATGGCAATCAAGGGATTAATTTAATTATGGGGTTAAATGTATCACTCGATCTCATCATTATCGATTTGAAGATGGATCAGGGCGATGGTATTGCTGTCATCAATATGTTAGCGACAGAGCCTCTGTGGATGTCGATTCCGATTGCCGTGATCAGTTCTTCCGATAAACGAACTCTTGAATTGGTAGACTGTATTATTCATACACTCAGGTTAAACCTATTGGGTGTGTTTGCAAAGCCTGTCAATGCCAGTGATATATTAATGCCATTGCTTACGACCGACACCGAAGATGTGCCTGAGTCAACTACGCATCGTCATCGAGGTCACCGACATGCAAATATCAACGTTCAACAGTTACTTAAGGATGAACAGTTGATCCTCTGTTACCAGCCAAAGATTAATTTAAAAACCCAAGAAATTACTGGTTTTGAGGTGTTGTCTCGTTTATGTGATCGCCACCATGGTTATATTTATCCCGATGTATTTTTGCCTTTAATCAATCAACAGGGATTAAACAGTATTTTTTCGCGGATGGTGATTTCTCAGGCGTTGCAGTGTTGGCTACGCCAGCCTCTACTCACCCCATTTTCATTATCAATCAATATTACGGCAGATGATCTCACCTGTGAGGAGTTAATTGAATACATTATCGAGTCTAGTCGTGCTCATACGGGGATTCACTTAATTTTAGAGTTAACTGAATCACAGGAAATCATTAATCAAGATCGAGTTCTTAATTCGATTGCCCGGCTCATTATTAATAATATTGATATTTCACTGGATGATTTTGGTAAAAGCTATTCGACCTATGATCGTCTTGATGCTATTCCTTTTAAAGAAATAAAAATTGATAAAAGTTTTGTCTCCGATATGGATATCAATCATCAACATTATTTAATTGTTGAGTCGACCATTGCCCTAGCGCAAAAGATGCACGTAAAAGTGGTTGCCGAAGGCGTAGAAACTGCCGCTATTGCCGCTATTTTGACAGCCTTAGGTTGTGATGTGGCACAGGGATATTTGTATAGTCCACCCATTGAAGGTCGTTACCTTATTAACTGGATAGGCCATTATCAAAGTGAGTGTTTAATACATGAATAATCATGGGCTTGAACACCAAGTGAAGCAAGCGCTGTCTGTTTTTTTGGCGCAATATCAACAGCCGCAGCAACAAGTGTTAAGGCGAGCTTTACTCATAGAGCTTGAACGCATGAGTCTGCAACTTATGTCACTCAACGCTGAAGAATGTTTTTCTGACCTTAGGCATGAGTTTTTGGGGATGACGAGTTATCTCGCCTTGGATGAGACGTTGTGTGTTTCAAATTTGGCTTCGGTATCGGCTTTTAACACCCAGATCCAATTTTTGTTAAATGCCGTAAAGGAGCAAGATCATGGGGAGTAAATATACTTCAAGCATGTACTTGCTTACCGGGTTATTTATTACGCTGATTATTATTTGCTTAACGCTTGCCCATTCAATTAATGAATTTAAAGCGGTTTACCAAAAAAAAGCTCAGGCTGTATTTTCATCATCCCAAGATATGTTTTTACAACACCGTATTATGTTAGACGCATTGCGATCGTTTTTTAATGCTTCCGCTGCGGTGACCACAAAAGAATTTGAAGTATTTGCTAAGGATTTGTTGAAGATCAAATCTGCCGTTGCCTTCACATTAACCCCTGAACTCGAACTGGCGTATATTTCTGATCCATCCATCTTACCAGAACTTAAACCATTAACATTAAGTATGATGGACAACGGGAGTTTACACGCCAGGCTAATCAATTATACCCTTTTGACCGTTAAGATTGATGAACCTCAGATGCCTTATTTGATTTATGCCATTTCCCAAAAAAGGATTTTGACGCGTATCGATCAAGAGCAAGATGTATGCATTACGTATCAGTTCGAGCATTCAATTTTACGAAGCGCTTACTGTGATATCCCTGCTGCAACGGGGATTTGGCGCTTATTTGCCTATTCAGATCGTCAGTTTATTACATTGAACGAATATCAGACCCGTTTCAATTTACAGGTTTATTATCAGGTACCTCGAGCGGAAGTGATTGAGCTTTTCGTTATAATCCTATCGATTGCGCTTCTTGGGCTAGCATTTTCGCTACTATGGTTTTTTAAAGCGAAACATCAACAGCTTATTGAACGCATCGAATGTGAAAATCGTTCGAAATTAGCGGTAATGGCCAGTATTAATCATGAGATCCGTACGCCAATAAATGCGTTGCTTGGTTATAGCCGGATGCTCAAGAAAGCTCTTTCAATACCATCCGAGCGAGCGCAGCAGGGCACATCAAAACAGGAGCTAAGCCATATTGTCGATAAAATGATCTGGTCAGCAAATTTGCTTTATTCGGTTGCTGAAAACACATTAAATTACAGTAAGGCTGAAGTTGGAAAACTCACATTAGATCAGCATGCGATTAACCTCAGAGAATATGTTGGTCGCATTCAGGAATACTATCAAGCTTTCAATACTACTTCGGGTAAAACCCTCACGGTGTCGGTGAGTGATACGTTACCTGACTTGCTTAAGCTTGATGGCACTAAGCTATTCCAACTTGTCACCAATATTATTAATAATGCTTTTAAATACAGTACTGGTGAGCAGGTACACTGTTATATGGATTTACATCCTTCATTTAATCAAGCTTCAGCTTCACCTATGTTGAGGGTGTTGATCCGTGATTTTGGTGAAGGTATGCCTCTGCAGGCAAAGCGGGCTTTAGATAGTCCCTTTATTTATCAATCACTGTCTAGCTCCTATGGTATTTCGGGAGTAGGGCTTGGGCTTTATACCTGTAAGCGATTATTGGAGCAGATTGGCGGTAAATTACGGATACGCAGTCAGCAAGGACGAGGAACCACGGTATTAATGCACTTTCCGTGTCAGTTTTATCACCAGAAGCAGGAGCCAATACACCGTTATACCCAGCAACCATTACTATTAGTGGACGATAATCTGTTTAATCTTGAGATTTGCCGTGGAGCGCTCGAGTCCCATTTTGCCCAAATCCACTGTACAGATCAGGCTGAATCGGCGTTAAGGCTATTTAAAACGCTGCGGCCACCATTGGTGATTGTCGATTATCGGTTAAAGGAGACTGACGGATTAGTGTTAATCCAACAAATGCGCCAGCTTATCATTGAGATGGATGATAGTACTTGGGGATGCCAGTATTTTCTGCTCTCAGCCAATGATAGTGATGAGATCCCAGCACTTAGGCGATTCCCCGATGTGGTCTTTATCCAAAAGCCCTTTAGTTTAGAAGTGTTTTTGAGCAAATTAGCGGCAATTACGCCAGTATAGGATGGTTACTGGAACACTATAAATGCATTCGGCTTTCACATAGAATGGCCTTTATACATACTTAACCGACGATTCTAACGGATTGTGCTAATCCATCAGCAATACCACCGTCATGGCCCCGATTATCGCTTTGGGGAGCAAATGACTTTTCTCGACGTGAAACAAACCTTTGGCTTTAGTCATGTGCGCGTAGGGCGTTGGGTTACGCGGGAAGAATCCTTAATTGCCGCTAATTTAGTGTTTGATTCGCTGGCAGACCTTGCCTTTATCCTGCATTTACCGCCCTTAACCTTAGGGCTAAGGCAAACCTTAAGTCTTGCCTTTGGTCATGGCGGGCAAAAGGGGGTGCAGGCCCATTATGCTCCCGCGGCTAGAGAGCTGGCATTGGCAAAAAATGCCGGCGCTGGCGCCTTGGCCCATGAGTTTTGGCATGCGTTTGACCATTATGTGGCGCCGAAGGCGTTTTCGCGAACCACGGGACGTTTTAAGTGCGCCAGTGATCTCTGGCTTGCTGATCTGCCGCTCATTGATCATCCGTTAAATCAACGTTTAGCCGAAATTTTTCGAGTGACATTACTCTCTGAGGACAATCTAGCGCCGAGCGATTATGTACGCCGTGCAATAGCATTAGATAAGCGTTATGGTGCGCAGTATTTTGCTAAACCCACCGAAATGATGGCTCGGGCCTTTGAAGCGTGTATCGAATCCTATCAAGGGATCCAAAATCCGTATTTGGTGTCTGGCACACGTTACTCTGCGCTGGCAAAGGAAGGAGCTTATCCCGATGAATCACATAGACAACGTATCTTTAATGCCTTGATAGCCTACTTTGAGCCATTAGGCATAGCGTTAGGGAAAGTTGGATAAGCGATCAGTGTTAATCGGCGAGTTGCTGCTGGCAGTAGGCAAGTTGGTGGCGAATGGCATCGAGCCATTGTGAGGCGCGGTAATCCATTAAATACCAAGGGCTGAGCTGTGTTTCGGGCTGATGATTAAAAAACAGCGACTCACATGCGATGAGTTTAGCTTTATCCGCACACTGCAACCAAATAGCGCTTGGCGTATGTGCTAACTCGGCTAAATGCTGCCGTACTCCTTGCTTGGTATCCTCATTTACACACTCAATGAGGCGATATTGTCTCAATAAATCCAGTTTGATAAAGGGATCTTCACTTTCACTGATAAAGTTTATTTGGTGTGTTGCCTCAGTTGTTTGCTCCCAAGGTTTCAGCGTAAATTCAGTCCAGTCTAAGCGCTCACAGAGTAGGGCTTTAGCGATCCTTCTTTCCCCTAACCAGTTATGAACCATGCAGGGGAGATGGACCGTCTCGGGCAGTTCAACACTGCGCCGTAAGCTGGGCAGTAGCGACATGCGCTGAACTTGTAGTTGTTGTGCCAAGGTCATCATAAGAACGATCGCCGTTAAGCCCGATGATGGCCAGCAACCGAGAGTTGCAGTGAGATCGGTGGCGACTTGGGTTAATGCTTTCGCCAGTTGCACACCTTGGTGATGACCTTGTACTTCAAAAGCATATTGCGATTCGGCAAAGCCACCATTGGCAATCGTAACCACATGACCATGGGGCGTGAAATGCTGCGGACATTGCGTACCATTAAAAATAAAGGTGAGACCTTTCGCGGCAGGTTGCCATTCCCCTGACGCATTGCCAATGATGGTGGCTTGCTCAAGCTTGAGTTGCTCGGCAAGTGCTTTGAGGGAAATCCTAGGTTGCGGCTTAGCCAATTGACGGTGCATATGCGTATGTGGCTGAGGCGCATCGGCTAAGGGGTGTGAATAGGGCATACTCGCAAGGACTCTCTAAAGCAAAGAGGGCTAGTGTACTGGATCTTCTGTGCTGACTAAAGAATTATTGCCTACAAGCTATCGGTAAAATAATTAATAAAATTTTATAATAACAGTACGTTACACTGTTTTGTTTATCAGTATTACTTACTCACTAATCATCATAAACACAGGTATCTCAGCAAGAAACCTATACCAATTGATCCAGAGTTTCATCTAGACGCGCCTTCGACAGGCTAAGGAATATATGTCGATTTGAATCGGTGGTAATCAGCAGCATGCTATAAACATTTTCATTTAAACCTATCTCGCTTCATCCATCCTGAGCGCTGCTTGAGTTGAATATCCAGAGGCTGGTCGTCCTTAAATGTGTGACTGATCTTGTAAATATAGTAGATTACCCATATACCGTATTGATAATAATTCGTATTAACTTTACACTAACAGGATTTTAAAAGAGGTAGGAACAACTCCCCATGGCGAAAATAAGTAATCGCTTCTGGTTTATGTTACACGGCTGGGTATCATTGCCCATCTGGATTTTATTCAGTTTCATCTGCTTAACGGGCACGGTTGCAGTACTTAGTCATGAACTGACTTGGCTGACTAACCCTGCAGCCCGTGCGACCAATCCGAATGAGCTACCCGCTAAACCCGTTGATGAATTAATGCTGGTGGTGGAAAAGGCCTATCCGAATGCGCAAGTCATGGGAGCGATGACCTTTGAGCCTTATATAGTCAATGCCATTACTTTTACCGATGCCGATAAGCCTTATGCTATCGCCTATGTGAATCAATATACGGGTGAGATCCAGCAGATCAACGAAGGCATCACTTTTATCGGCTTTATGCGTTCATTACATGGTTGGCTGTTGTTTCCGTGGCAGGGCGGTTATAGCTTGGGGTATTACCTAGTGTGCTCTATGGCGCTCTTGATGCTTGCCTCATTAGTGACAGGGCTCATTGTTTACAAACGCTTTTGGCGCAGCTTTTTTGCGCCTAAATTACGTCTAACGCAAGGAAAGAAGACCTTGTTGTCGGATCTGCATAAGTTATCGGGTGTTTGGTCGATTTGGTTTATCGCGATAATGAGCCTCACCGGGCTTTGGTATTTAGTCCAAGCTATCTTCTGGCATGCGGATATTGATATCGAGCCCCATGCACCATTGATTGCTGCCGAGCAAGTGCCGCTAGTAGAAGCTGGCGATCTAAAAGTGCCAAGCGCCAATGTCTCTTTTACTGAGGCCTTAAGTTTAGCCAAGCAGCGTTTCCCCGATTTTCAACCAAGCTATGTGATGCTGCCTGAACATCAACGGGATATGTACCATTTAAGCGGCAGTGGCGATCATATTTTTTACGATCAATATTCCTATAATCTCAGCATTAACCCATGGACTGGCGAAATTGCCAGTGCTACCTCGCCAGAAACCATGACAGGCATGCAAACCTTAATGCATATTGCCGATCCGCTGCATTACGGCACCTTAGGTGGCATTTGGACTAAATTGATTTGGTTCTGCTTTGGGCTGGTACTTTCTGGGATGTCGATCACTGGTTTTATGATGTGGGGATTGCGCCATGTTCGTGCCTTTAAACAGGCCGAAACTAAAGACTTAGCTGCAGATATGATAGGGGAGGCTCGCTAATGGCATCATCGGTATTTTGGTTAAAGCATAAATACAAGCTCAGTGGCTTGATTTTGATTTTACCCTTAGTGTTCCTCTATCAGTCGCTTAGCCCGAGTTTTCCACCTGCTTGGCCGAGTCAGCAACTGGGGGAGTTTAAGATTGCGCCTATGCCGTTAGATTTAAAGTCGCCCTATAAACACCACGATGATTACGTTAAAGATTTTATGTTGATCTTTGAGCAGGGAGATGTGGCCCATATTCGTCAAGCTTATGCCAATATCGGCCCAGTGGCACTGCCATTAGAAGCCCTACAAAAAGGTGAAAATGGGGTGTTACATGGCAGCAAACATGGCCAGCATGTGCATGCGATTACGGGCGCTAAGTTAGCGGCAACGGACAGCTTGTGGGTGTCGATTCAAAATTGGCAGGGCGAATGGTTGGTTAGCCAATGGCCCGTGCCCGAGGCGGTGTTAGTTCAGTAATACTGCTAGCAAATTGTTTGCAGTAAACTAGCCCTCAGGTGCAAACTGTGCCTGAGGGTTATTTTTATCGGGTAGGTTTTACTGCATAGGATGTGATATGGAATTTACTGAAACAGAACTCGCGTTAATCGCGGCCGCAACACAAAAAGTGCAAATGGCGCAGCGGGCGCGGATGGGGGTGATTATTTTGCTTATCTTAGGTACGCTTACGTTGCTGGCAGGATTTTGGAGCTATCCTTACGCGATTTATATTGCCTTTGCGCTGGTGGTCTTTGCGGTCGCATTGCCACAGTTTGGTCAAGGACCCAAATATGAAGAATTGCTAGCTCTATTGCAGCAAAAAGCCGCTCAAGTAAAATGATTAATCTGCATCAAAGTGCTAAGAGCGGTGCTAACAACAGCGCTAATAACAAAAGGGCTTTCAGCAAAATATTCTCTAGCCTAAAGCCCTTGTTACTTGTTCATTCCGTTAGTTAAAGCGCTTAACGACAGCCATATGGCGCCCTTATTCTTCGGGGTAGACCTTTTCTTTAAATTCGCAAAGATCCTCAATAATACAGCTGCCACAGCGCGGTTTGCGTGCCAGACAGGTATAGCGGCCATGCAGTATAAACCAGTGGTGCACATCGACCTTAAATTCAGCGGGAACAACCTTTAACATGCGCTCCTCGACGTCGACCACGTTTTTACCTGGGGCGAATTTAGTGCGGTTTGCGAGGCGAAAGATATGGGTGTCGACGGCGATGGTTGGCCAGCCAAAGGCGGTGTTTAACACCACATTGGCGGTTTTACGGCCGACACCGGGAAGCGACTCTAGCGCTTCTCTGTCCTCTGGGACTTCGCCATTGTATTTTTCAATCAAGATCTCACAGGTTTTAATCACATTGATAGCCTTGTTGTTATACAGGCCAATCGTCTTGATATATTCCTTTAATCCTTCCACGCCTAAGGCATAAATGCTGTGGGCGGTATTGGCCACCGGAAACAGTTTATCGGTCGCCTTATTCACGCTCACATCAGTTGCTTGTGCCGACAAGGTCACCGCCACCAGTAATTCAAAGGGACTGGAGAAATTCAGCTCAGTTTCGGGTTTGGGATTGTTTTCACGTAGGCGGGTGAGGATTTGGATGCGTTTTTGTTGATTCATAGTGATCCTTGTCAGTAGTGGGTTGAACGTTAAACCCACTACTTAAGCTGTTATCTCAATAAGGGCTTAACTCACTTTGGTGATCCGTGCCCGTGTTACGCTTGGCTGCACTGCTGCTTCGGGTTGACGCTCTTTAAGCTTTTTATCGATAACGTTTTTCAGGGCAATAAGTAGGCCCATTACAATAAAGGCGCCGGGCGGTAACATCGCCAGCAGGAAGGGGGTATCGACTTGCCATACCTGCATCGTTAAGGCTTTTGCCCATGGGCCGAGCAGTTGGTCTGCGCCATCAAACAGGGTGCCTTGGCCGAGAATTTCGCGCGTTGCGCCAAGGACCGCTAAGACTAAGGTAAAGCCAAGCCCCATCATCAGTCCATCGAAGGCGGCGCTAAAGGCATTATTACGGGAGGCAAACGCTTCGGCGCGGCCAATGATAATGCAGTTGGTCACAATCAGTGGCAAGAAGATCCCTAAGGACATATACAACCCATAGGCATAGGCATTGACTAACAGTTGCACCGCCGTCACCAGCGCCGCAATGATCATCACAAACACGGGGATACGGATTTCCTTGGGCACATAGTCGCGCACTATCGAAACCAAAACGTTTGAGCCAATCAGCACCAGCATTGTTGCGATACCTAGGCCAAGGGCGTTGGTGAGGGTGGCGGTTACGGCTAACAGTGGGCAAAGCCCCAGCAGTTGCACTAACCCTGGGTTATTTTTCCACAGTCCTTGCCAGGCAATTTCGCGATAATTAGTCATGCTTGGCCTCACAATTCAGTGGTTGGCTGAAAATCTCTGCTTGATGCTGAGTAAAGTACCATACTGCGCGTTTTACGGCTTTCACATAGGCGCGTGGGGTGATAGTCGCACCGGTGAACTGGTCGAAATCACCACCGTCTTTTTGTACGTGCCATTGTTTATCATCTTCAGATGTCAGCACTTTTCCGACAAACTTAGTGACCCAGTCGGATTTACGTAACTCGATTTTATCCCCGAGGCCCGGAGTTTCTTGGTGGGAAAGTGTGCGTACGCCTAACACTTCACCTTGAGTGTTGATACCTACGATCAGTTTAATATTACCGTTGTAACCATCGGGGGCAATGGCTTCGAGAGCGATAGCGACGGGCTTACCCGCAGCGGTGGCAATATAGGCAGGCAAGGCATCGTCAGTGCCGAGCGCCTCTTTATTTTGCAGTAATGTACACTGCGCTGTCAGCTCATTGTCATGGAGATCATCGGGGATCAGTTGATGTAAGATGCCCATTAGTTCTTTCTGCTGTTGCAGCTTTATTTCATCAAAGGTCTGTTGATTAACCACAGCCACTAAGCCGGTGCAGAGCAGGGCAAATAGAGCAAGTAGCAGACCATTTTTAATCATTGGATTATTCACTTTTATTCCTCAAGAATCCTTGTTCAAGCTCGCTTGATTCTTTTATGCCACAGGCTTAGCCCGCAGAGTGGCCATAGGTGCGCGGACGCACATAGTAATCAATAAATGGCGCGCACAGGTTTGCGAGTAGCACGGCAAAGGCAAAGGCATCGGGATAGCCACCTTGGGTACGGATGATATATACCAAGACACCAATTAATGCGCCGAAAATTAAACGGCCACGTGGACTGGTCGCCGCGGTGACGGGATCGGTCGCGATAAAGAAGGCGGCGAGCATGGTCGCGCCCGAGAATAAATGGAACAGCGGGCTTGCCTGCATATCGGGTGACAGTAAAAAGCCGATGCTGGATGCCACAAATAATCCCACCAACACGCCTGTGCTGATATGCCAGCGGATGGCTTTTAATTTAAGCAGCACTAACCCGCCAGCGAGATACGCCAAATTGACCCAAAACCAACCTATACCAGTGCCACCATCGAATATGCTTTTGGTCATACTTTCGGTAGTAGTCAACCCTAAGGACAAATCGGTTTTGAGGGTATCGAGCGGTGTTGCCATACTGATCCCATCAATCCCTAAACGGAATTGATCCATCCCACCATGGGCACCAACGTTGAAGATCAGTTGCAAGCTATCGATAACACTTGGGGTATTGAGCGCAACCGTACTTGGTGCAATCCAGCTAGTCATCTGCACAGGGAAGGAAACCAGCAGTAACACATAGGCGGCCATCGCGGGATTGAACAGGTTATGGCCTAGGCCACCGTAGAGATGCTTGACGATAACAATCGCAAACACTGTACCCATAACGATCATCCACCAAGGTGCTAGCGGCGGGATCGCAACCCCGATCAAGATTGCCGTCAGCATGGCGCTGTTATCGCTTAAACTCGCTTTGATGCTGCGGTTACGCAGTTTCATCACCGCGGCTTCACAGCTTAGGGCCACGATAATTGCCAGTAACACTTGAATAAGCGTGCCCCAGCCAAAAAAGGCACATTGCACCACAAGGCCGGGCAACAAGCATAAAATAACCCTTTGCATAACCGTTGAAGTATGCAAGTTACGGGTAACATGGGGTGATGAGGCTATTTTAAACGCCATTGTGATCCCTTTTATCTAATCTTGAGTCACTGATTTTTAAGCTAATAATTTTTAATATACTGATGTCAAAATCAGCAGTGCTATTCATTTGAGTCACTGAGCGCATCCGCTTCTCTGGCTGCTTTTTTGGCTTTCGCGCGAGCAACCGCAGCAGCGACCTTGGCCTTTTTCTCATCATCAGGACTGAGTGGCGCACTTGGTTCAGCGACTGAGCTTGATTCATTGCCTGATTCAGAGTCTGATTGAGAGTCTGGTTCAGAGCCTGACTCAACGCCTGAATCAGTCTTAGCCTGTTCGACTAGCTCGGGCTGAACTTCAGTAACCTTAGTCGATTCAGCCTGCAGTGCGGCGGCCTTTTTGGCTTTTGCACGGGCAACGGCAGCAGCGACCTTGGCCTTTTTCTCATCTTCAGGGCTAAGCGGCGCGCTTGGCTCGGTGGTTGAGTCTGATTCATTGCCTGACTCGGGCTTAGCGCCTGCTGCTAGCTTGGGCTCAATTTCGACAACATCAGTCGACTCTGCCTGCTGTGCGGCGGCTTTTTTGGCTTTCGCACGGGCAACCGCAGCAGCGACCTTGGCCTTCTTCTCATCTTCAGGGCTAAGCGGCGCACTTAGTTCCGCGGCTGAGCCTAATTCATTGCGTGATTCAATGTCAGAGCCTGACTCTTGCTTAGCGACTAACTCGGGCTGAACTTCGGGCACATCACTCGATTCAGCTTGCTGTGCGGCGGTCTTTTTGGCTTTTGCGCGGGCGACGGCAGCAGCGACTTTGGCTTTTTTGTCATCCGCCTCTGTGCTCGTAGCCGTTTCTGCTACTGGCTGATTCGCATTGACAGTCGCTTCAGTATCGCCATTGGCATCCGAGTCGGCCTTCAATGCCGTTTTTTTCGCTTTGGCACGAGCGATAGCGGCGGCGACTTTATCTTTTTGTGATAAAGATTCGGCTTGAACCGTTGGCTCGCTTGATTCAGAAGAGACTGCTTGCTTTGACGATTCTGCATCATCCGCCCCTTGAGCCGCCTTCTTGGCTTTAGCGCGAGCAATTGCGGCGGCAACAGCCGCTTTACCCTTAGGCGCTTCTGTATTGCTCGTATCAGCAACAACGACCTCGACCGTCGCGTTATCGGTTGTGGCTTCTGCCGCTGCTGCCTTTTTGGCCGCGATCCGCGCCATAGCTTCAGCAACGGCACTCTTATCCGTTGAGGTCATGGTCGCTTGGCGACGCGCAGCGGCTTCTTTAGCCTTGGCTTCGCGGGCGAGTTTTTCTTCTTCGAGGCGTTGAATACGCGCCTCGAAGCGCAGTTTGGCGCGCTCGGCTTGATGCTTCTCATCGGCGGCTTGTTTTAGTGCCGATTTAGCGATGCGGTAGTATTCCACCAGTGGAATATCACTCGGGCACACATAACTACAGCAACCGCATTCGATACAGTCTTTTAGGTTGTAGCTGGCCGCCTTGTCATATTCTTCGGCTTTTGCATGCCAAAACAGTTGTTGTGGTAGCAAGAGAGCAGGGCAGGCATTGGCACATTCGCCGCAGCGGATACAGGCCTTTTCCTCTGGAGTTATCCCAATCTCTTGACTGCTCGGGACCAAAATACAGTTTGTGCCCTTTAAAATCGGTACTTGGATGGTTGGCAATGCGTGGCCCATCATTGGCCCGCCAATAATCACTTTTTGTTCGGCTTCGGCATTAAATTCAGTTTGCTTGAGCACATGTTCAACGGGCGTGCCTATGGGTAACCAATAGTTGCCAGGTTTACCCACATTTTGCCCGGTAACGGTTACCACACGTTCAATCAGCGGTTTTCCTTGGGTCACGGCTTGATGAATCGCAAAGGCGGTTCCCACGTTATGCACGACAATCCCAAGCTTAGCGGGAATGGCGCCCGAGGGCACTTCACGACCTGTGATGATTTGGATCAGCTGTTTTTCACCGCCAGAGGGATACTTCGTTGGGATCACCGTTACCCGAGTGCTGCCGGCAGGGAGCGTAGATTGACTCACCGCCTGTTGCATCACCTTTATGGCTTCAGGTTTGTTGTCTTCGATAGCAATCACAATGCGTTTTGGCGACAAAAGGCGATGGATAATCGCAATCCCCGCCAGAATGTCTTGGCTGTATTCGCGCATTAAGCGATCGTCGGCGCTGATATAAGGCTCACATTCCACGCCGTTGATTATCACTAATTCAATTTCACTAACGGGATTGAGCTTAATATGGCTTGGGAAGGCGGCGCCACCCATGCCGGCTATCCCTGCGCCATGGATTTTGGCAATCATCTCCTGATTGCTGAGCTCAATTGAGCCTGGCGTTAACTCGCACCAGCGGTCTTCACCATCGGCAGCAATCACACAGGTATTGACCGGCAAGGCCGAGGCATGGTTACTGGCTCTTGGCTCAATGGCGACCACAGTACCAGAGGTTGGCGCGTGCACGGGCAAATGCCAAATTGAGGTACCTTGAGTTAATGGCGCGCCTTTTAATACTTTGTCGCCCACTTTGACTGCAAGGGAGCAGTTTTCGCCTACCTGTGGCACAGGCACAAGGTATTCCTGCGCTAATGGCAGTTGGCTAATCGGTGTAGTGTTGGAGAGGAATTTGACTTCAGGTGGATGAATGCCACCAGGTGAGCGCCAAAGGGTTCCTTTATCTAATTGATCTAATAAAGTCTGCACCGCTTATCCTCTCTTTTCTTCGTGCGGGGTCTCTTGGATAAGAGTCACGGGAATGGCATTTAAGCGCCAGTTCCAGTTTTTCAGATTTTGGCCCACAGGGATCATATCGATACAGTCAACGGGGCAGGGCTCGACACAGAGATCGCAACCTGTGCAGTCAGCGGTGAGCACGGTATGCATGAGTTTGCCCGCGCCAATAATGGCGTCGACAGGACAGGCCTGAATACATTTAGTGCAGCCAATACATTCATCTTCGCGAATATAGGCGACTTTTTTGACTTGGGACTGAGCCTCGGCGTTGAGCGGCTCTGGCTCGACCCCCATTAAGCTGGCGAGTTTTTCCATGGTCGCAGTGCCGCCGGGGGGGCACTTGTTGACTTTATCGCCATTGGCAATGGCTTCGGCGTAAGGACGACAACCGGGATAACCACATTGACCGCATTGAGTTTGTGGCAGAATCGCTTCGAGTTCATCGACGATAGGATTACCTTCAACCTTAAATTTTAAGGCAGCAAATCCGAGTAATACCCCAAAGAACAATGCCAATAGGGTCAATAAGATAACGGCAATTAACATGGTGGACATCTATTTAACCAATCCTGTAAATCCCATAAAGGCCAATGACATCAGGCCCGCGGTGATCATGGCGATAGCACCGCCTTTAAACGGCATGGGCACATCGGCCGCCGCTAAACGTTCACGCATCGCGGAAAACAGAATTAACACTAAGGAAAAACCCACCGCAGCACCAAAACCATAGATAGCAGATTGAATAAAATCGTGTTTTTCGTTCACGTTTAATAGGGCTACCCCTAATACTGCACAGTTAGTGGTGATCAGCGGCAGATAAATTCCCAGTGCGCGATGTAGGGCTGCACTGGTTTTCTGCACTACCATCTCGGTAAATTGCACTACCACCGCAATCACCAGAATAAAGCTCATGGTACGCAGATAACTGAGATCAAAAGGCAATAATAGGTATTGATTCACTAGGTAACTGAGAATGGATGCCAAGGTCAACACGAAAGTGGTCGCCATAGACATACCGATAGCGGACTCCAGTTTGCTGGAGACCCCCATAAATGGACATAAGCCTAAGAATTTCACTAATACGAAATTGTTGACCAGTACAGTGCTGATCAACAACAGGAGATATTCACTCATCTCAATACTTGTCTAAACGAATCTTGGCCGTATTATCGACTTTTCCGTTTGCATAAACAACATATAGAATGCAGG
>AACY020561885.1_pt1 | contig 57866 bp, 60 predicted proteins | sample 267378 | NCBI WGS metagenome assembly AACY02 (sample SAMN02954345, study PRJNA13694) | marine metagenome | biome: aquatic; feature: ocean; material: water; isolation source: isolated as part of a large dataset composed predominantly from surface... | reverse complement strand
ATCATCCGGCACTATACACACCTTTCCTTCTACATCACCTATAAGATTGATTACTTCTGATTCATTCGCTTTCTCTCGCCTTTTATCTATTATTGCAAGATCTTGCACTCCTAATGTCTTGGCTACTGATCTAGCTCTAATAACTCCACCTGTATCTGGTGATACAACTTGCAGATCCTCAACATCATATTTTTCTAGTAAGCCTTTCACCATGATGTTTGCGGTATAAATATTATCAACAGGGAATGAAAAGAATCCTTGTATCTGCTCTGAGTGAATATCTAAAGTAATTATTCGAGAAATTCCAACTTCACTTAACATGTCTGCAATAACTTTTGCACTTATGGGCACTCTTGCAGATCTCACTCTTCTGTCTTGTCTTGAGTAGCCAAAGTAAGGAATTACAGCTGTTATAGATCTTGCTGAAGCTCTTTTCAAAGCATCTACCATTAAAACTAATTCCATTAAGTTTTTTTCAGCAGGATTATTGGTAGATTGAATAATAAAAGTGTCCTTACCTCTTACGTTCTCATTAACTTCTACATTTATTTCACCATCACTAAAAGTTCCCACTTTCATTGGGCCAAGATCTGTTTCTAGATTCTTAGCAACTTTATTTGCTAGATCTATATTTGAATTCCCTGTAAAAAGTACTCTATTACTCATATTGCATATTATACATAGTGGCTGGGGTGGTAGGATTCGAACCTACGAATGGCGCCACCAAAAGGCGCTGCCTTACCACTTGGCCACACCCCAATCCGAAACAAAGTCTTAGTATTCTAATCCTTTAGCGAGAAAAATTCTAAAATTCTTACCAATTTTTTCATTAATAATCTCTTTCTCGCTTTCTGAAGGATTTTGTAAAAATAATGTTGATCCAGTGCCACTTAATTTAAGCTTTTCAAAGGTTTTATTTGGTAATTGACTCCTAAGAAGGCCATAAAAATCTTTAAATTCTTCATTTTCTTTAATTAACACAGGCAAGAAGCTATTAATTTCCTTATTTTCGATATTCTGAAATTCAAGATAGGTAGATTGATAAAGGTTCTGGGTGGAAACAAATATTTGAGGACAAATTAGTAGATATTCAGACGAATTAAATGAACTTTTGCCTAGTATGTCTCCAATTCCTGAAGCATAACAACTTTTTTTATGCACAAAGACAGGCACATCTGCACCTAAAGCTAAAGCTATTTCAGTATTATCAATATCTTTAATTTGGATATTATGAAATTTTGCAAGAAATCGTAATGCAATTGCTGCATTTGAACTACCGCCACCCAATCCTGCCCCTACTGGAATAGTTTTCTTAATCTTTGTTTCAAATTTTTGATTTACTCCATATTTTTCATTAAACCATTTAATTGTTTTTGTTATGGAATTATTATTTTTTATTGTCTTCTCATTTGAATTTATTAGAAGGTTATCACTTTCTTTAAATGAAACTTCATCATACAGATCAATAATTTGAAAATGAGTAAGAATCTCATGATAGCCACTATCGAGTTTTGACATTACATTCAAATAGCTATTTATTTTTGCGTAAGACCTGTATTTATATTCCATCTAACATCAAATTAATTCTTAAATCATTATTTTCTCTAGCTATTTGGATATTGCAACTTTCGTTAGAATTACATTCACTTGCTATCAAAAAGTAGAGCTCGGATGGAGAAGGAAGTTCTTTTTGAAACTGAACAAACTCTTTATTAGAGATTTTCCATGAACTGCCTTCATTACGGACGCTATATAAAAGATTTATTCCTAATGTGTCATACACTTCTATAGAAGATTTTTTAACATTTGATGATATTTTTACTTTAAAAATTGAAGATTGTTCCTTAGATATATAGGATAATTTTCCTTCAAGATTGTAACTTTTATTAGATGTATTTAAACTTGCACAGCTGGTTAGAATCAGAATTAAAGAAATTAACTTTAAATAAGAATTAAAATAGTAACTATGGAATTTCATTGCTGGGGCATAAGTCATAAATCTACCTCTTTAGAGGTTAGAGAAAAATTTGCGTTTAATAAAGACAAGATTGATGAAATCTTAGCAAAACTTAAAACTTTGACAGCTTTTGATAATGGTATTTTCTTATCAACATGCAATAGAACAGAGTTTTATTCATTTTGCCCAAGAATAGAGATAAAAAAATTTGATGCGCATTTAGAAAGTATCCTTGGGAAGGGACTAGAAGTCAGAAAAAATGATCAATACCTATTCTCTGATAATGATGCATTTGCTCATTTACTTCGTGTCATGACTGGCATTGATTCAATGATTGTTGGGGAGCCAGATATTTTCGGCCAAGTTAAAAAAGCATATGAGAATTCTCGTTCATTTGGCTATTTAAATTCAAACCTCGATTCTATCTTTTCTAAATCTATAAACATTACGAAGGAAATTCGTTCAGCTACAAACTTATCGAAAAATCCAGTGTCGATAGCCTCGTTAGTTGAGAACATAATTTTGAAAGAAGGGCATTCACCTGTTTTAATTATCGGTGCTGGTGATGTAGGTAAGCCCTTATTGAAACGATTAATCGCAAATGGCTATGAAGTAGCACTTTTTAATAGATCAAAAGTAGAAGTTGATGGAATAAAAAGCAATCCACTTAGTAAATTAACCAAAAATATCAACGAATTTAAAACCATTGTAGTTGCCGCTCCATCAGACAAAGAATTTTTTGGATCAAAAGATTTTAAAACTTCTGAAGATAGACTAATTTTTGATTTAGCAATTCCAAGAAATTTAGATGGTAGCTTAAATAATCTTAAGAACTTTAAGCTTTTAACATTGGATGAAATAAGTATGATGGTTGAAGAAAATATAAAAGGAAGAAAAGATTCTGTAGCTCAAGCTGAAGAAATAATTGAAAAAAATTCTGAAACAGAATTTAGAAAAATTAAAAATAAAAAAAATATAGATCTTAAGCAAAAGGAATTTAGGGAAAGTTTAACTGAAACTAGGGATGAAGCTGTAAATAAAGCAAAGAAGAGAATTTTAAAAGGCGATGATATAGAAAATATAATAGATGATCTTGCCAGTGAAATCGCATCTAAAAATGCCTTTCAAGTATCAAAAATTTTAGATAGTTCAACAAAAAATAAATAATTATGAAGCAAGGCATAAGAGACTCTTTAAATAATATTCAAAAAAAATCTGATGATCTAAGTACAAAATTATCTGACCCTAATATTACTTCTGATATCAATCAGTTAACCAAGCTCAATAAGGAATATTCTGAAATAAAAGATGTAGTAGAAAACTGGATTAGGTATCAAGAACTTGAGCAATCAATTGATGATTTAGACAGTCTTGCAAACGATGAAGAAATGAAAGCTCTTGCTTTAGAAGAAAAGAATCAACATGAGAAAGAGCTCCAAGAAATCGAAGGTGAAATAATGATTCAGTTATTGCCAAAAGATAAAGATGATGAAAGAAATTCTTTTGTTGAGTTACGTGCCGGAGCAGGAGGGGATGAAGCAGCAATTTTTGTCGGAGATCTATATAGAATGTATGGCAGATTTGCAGAGAGAAATAAGTGGAAAGTTGAAAAAATAAAAGAAATTCCCCTAGGAACAGGTGGTTTTAAAGAAATAGTAATAAAAGTAATTGGAACTGAATCATATGGAAGTTTAAAATTTGAATCAGGAGTTCATAGAGTCCAAAGAGTTCCTCTGACAGAATCTCAAGGCAGAATACACACTTCAACTGCTACGGTAGCAGTTTTGCCTGAAATTGATGATATCGAAGAAAAAGATTTGGATATGTCAGAAATAAGAGTAGATACATATAGAGCTTCAGGTGCAGGTGGGCAGCATGTAAATAAAACTGATTCTGCAGTTAGATTGACACATTTACCTACAGGAATAGTAGTAGAGTGCCAAGATGATAGAAGTCAGCATAAAAATAAAGCAAAAGCTCTAGGACTATTGTCCTCTAAGATTTATGACATAGAAAAACAAAAACTTGAGCAAGAAAAAGCAAGCGAAAGGAAATCATTAGTTGGTACTGGCGATAGAAGTGAAAAAATTAGAACTTATAACTATCCTCAAGGAAGAATAACTGATCATAGGCTAAAGTTAACTCTTTATAACATTGACAATTTTATTGATGGCGAAATTGATGAAATGGTAAGTTCATTGAAAGCACAAAGTAATGCAGAAAAGCTTCTCGAAATTGAAAATAAATAGCACCTCGATTAAAAAGATTAAAATAGTCTGGGAATCAGTTTATAAAGATGAATATGATGAGGGTTTAAGATTCCTTGTTCTTGGGCTTCTAAATGGAAATTTTGACTTAGATAAAGTTATCCATGACATTAAAAGCAAAAAACCAATCCAATACATTATTGGTGAATGGAATTTTTATGAGGGAAACTATTTTTTGACTGAAGATGTTTTGATTCCAAGACCAGAAACTGAAGTATTAGTTGATTACATTAAGAACAAGTTCTTAAAATTAAAAACTATACTTGATCTTGGTACAGGATCTGGTTGTATTGCTATTGAGTTATCGAAAATTTATAAAAATTCAAAAGTTTTTGGATCAGATTTATGTACAAAAGCATTAAGAATTGCAAAAAAAAATAACGTCCAAACACAAAATAAGGTTAAATTTATTGAATCTGATTGGTTCGTAAATATTAAAGGAAAGTTTGATCTTATTGTCTCAAATCCACCATATATACCTGAAAATGCAAAACTTGAGACTAGCACTCTATTTGAGCCTGGAACAGCACTATTCTCGCAAGATGCTGGTTTAAGAGATCTTAAAAAAATAATTTCTGAGGCACTTAATTATCTTAAAATTAATGGTGTATTAATTTTAGAGCATGGACTTAATCAATCATCTGATCTGAGTGAATATATGAAAGATTTAGGATACAAAAATATAGGTACTTTTAATGATCTAAAAAATATAAAAAGGTTCATATATGGATATAAATGATTCATTAGTTTCAAGATTCTATTCTCAAATTATTCTTGAAGATTTTTCTATTCAAGATCAAGAGAATCTTCTAAAAAAGGAAATCACAATAATTGGTTGTGGAGGCCTAGGCTCACCTTTGAGCGTATATTTAGCAGCATCTGGAATTGGAAGAATTAATTTAGTTGATCCTGATAAAGTAGAAATAAGAAATTTACATAGACAAGTTTTTTTTCAAGAAGAAGATATTGGAAAATTCAAAGTAGATGTACTTAAAGACTATATTGAAGGGTTGAATTCTCATTGCAAGGTTAGCACCTTAAAAAACAAATCTTGGGAAATGAATTTTAATGAATACTCATCGGAGATGATATTTGACTGCTCAGATAATTTTCGTACTAAGTATTCTCTTAACGAAGCATGCGTAAATAATAATGTTCCTTTTTGCAATGCTTCTGTTTCCGATTCTGATGGGCAGATAGCTCTTTTTGCAAATAAGGTAGATTCCCATTGTTGTTATAATTGTCTTTTTCCAGAAAATGGTGATATTGATGCCAATGATTGTGCTGAAGCTGGAGTTCTAGGGCCTACTGTATCTTTAGTAGCCTCTTTGCAAGCTTTAATAGGCTTAAAATATCTGCTCAATAAGTTTAATGATACTGAAACTATCTTTAGAGTATCTTCAAAAAAAATAAGTATTGAAAAAAATAAAATTTTATCCAATTCTTCTTGTAGACTTAATAAGCTATGAAAAAACTAGGTATTGTTGAAGGTTTTTATGGAGGGAGCTTAAATTTCCATGATAGAAATTCTATCGTTGAATTATTAAGTAAAAATAGTCTTAATTATTATCTTTATGCACCTAAAGAAGATCCTTTTTTACGAAATCATCTTGATTTAGACCCTACACCAGATTGGCAAAGTTCATTTAATGACTTTGTTGATCTATCTAGTAGTCATAAAGTTACTATAGGTGTCGGTCTAGCTCCAATAGATAAAAAACATGCTATTGAATTAAATAAAAAAATTGAATTATTTATGAATCTAGGAGTCAAAAATTTTTCATTATTATTTGATGATATAGATCAAGAATTTTCATTGTCCGAACAAGTAGAAATTTTGAATCGTACAAAAAGTAGCTTTAATGATATAAGTTTTGACTTTTGTCCTACAGTTTATTGCTCTGAGCTAATAAATAAAGATAAAAATCACCAAGATTATTTCGATGAATTTTGTAGCATTTTTCCGAAAGATGAAAAGTTCTTTTGGACTGGTGATGAAGTAATTTCTAAAAGTATAAATAAGGAATGTGAAAAAGTATTAGAATCATTTGATAAGAGCAATATATGCATTTGGGATAATTATTTTACAGTGGATTCGTCTCCTGAAAGGCTAAATCTAACGTTTTGCAATCATATTGAACGCGATCTGCTCGAAAATAAAAATACCTACCTAATTAACTTAACTGGGATGCCAAGAACAGATTTGATGTTAGTGGACATTTTTGGTGCATTCTTATCAAATTCTGGAATAGATTTTGCCGATATACTAAGAAAACATGGTGTAGATAGCAATCTAATAGAGTTGATTAAAATCTTTGATCCTGCACAGAAAATAAGACTCTCAGAGGAAGAAAAGAAGAAATTACATGATATTACCTTCTCTTGGTTTCACCCGCTAAAGAATGAATGGTATCCTTATCTTAATAGGCTTAGAAAAGGGGAGTAATAATGAGCAATATGCAGAAATGGACTAAAAATGTTGGTAGCTTAATTAGCTATGCAGAAAGGATTTTTCCTGATGTTGAAATAGTAACCAGAAACCTGTCTGGAGAGATCACCAAATCAAATTATGGTGAAGTTGCAAAAAGAGCCAAGAAATTAGGCTCTTCACTAGAAAAGTATGGAATAAAACATGGTCAAAATGTAGGGTCATTGGCATTAAACACATATAGGAATATGGAGATGTATTTTGGAATCTCCGGTATGGGCGCAGTGATGCATACAATTAATTTTAGATTACACCCAGAACAAATTGTTTACATAATAAATCATGCTGAGAATAGAATTATTTTTGTTGAAACGGTTTTTGCACCCTTACTTGAAGCAATTCAAGATAATTGTCCAACTGTAGAGCAATATGTTCTTCTATGTTCAGCAGAAGAGATGCCAGAAACTAAGTTAAAGAATGCAATTTCTTATGAGGAATTTATAAAAGACGGCGATGAAAAATATGAATGGCCAGAATTGGGTGAAGATGCACCTTGTGGACTTTGCTACACATCTGGAACAACTGGGAATCCAAAAGGAGTGCTTTATTCACACAAATCTACTCTTTTACATACTTGGGCTGGATCATCAGCTAATGGGATGGGTTTAAGTGCAGACGACTCAATATTAATGGTAGTACCAATGTTCCATGTAATGGGTTGGGGGCTTCCTTATATTGGAGCGATGAATGGCATAAAGTTAGTTTTACCTGGAATGGGAATGGACGGAGCCGCCTTAGTTGAATTAATTCAGAAAGAGGATGTAACTCTTGCATTCGGAGTGCCAACAATATGGTTAGGTTTATTAGGTTATTGTGAGGAAAATAACATTAAGCTAGATAATGTGAAACAGACTATTATCGGTGGTTCAGCTGTACCTTATGCAATGATTAAAGAATTTGATGAAAAACATGATGTAAATGTTGTACAAGGCTGGGGAATGACAGAAACAAGCCCTTTAGCAACTGCTACTTTAAGAACTCCAGCAATGGATAAAATGCCTAAAGAGGAGAGATATAAATTACAGACTAAACAAGGTAAACCGATATATGGTATTGAGTTAAAAATCGTTGATGATGATGGAAACCGTTTGCCTGAGGATGGGGAAGCATTTGGTAAATTGCTAGTTAGAGGCCCCTGGGTAAACAAAAGGTATTACAAGCATGATGAGGATGCTATTGATGCTGATGGTTGGTTTGATACCGGAGATATCTCAAGTATCGATCCTGAAGGCTATATGACAATAGTAGATAGAGCGAAAGATGTAATTAAATCGGGAGGTGAGTGGATTAGTTCAGTTGATTTAGAAAATGCCGCGCAGAGCCATCCTGATATTATGCAGGCAAGTGTTATTGGAGTGGCACATCCAAAATGGGATGAAAGACCATTACTTCTGGTCGTTCCTGCAAATGACAAGAAAGATAAAGAATCAATTTATTCATTCTTAGAGGATAAAATTGCAAAATGGTGGAAACCAGATGACATTGTTTTTGTAGAGGAGTTACCTATAGGAGCAACTGGAAAAGTCCTTAAGATTGAACTCAGAGAGCAATATAAAGACCATTTAATGAAATAGGAGGAAAAATGGAAGCAATTAAAGTAGAAGAATTACATACATTAATCGGAAAAGTAAATAGCACATCTTGGTTTAAAGTTGATCAAGATAGAATCAATGCTTTTGCAGATGTAACTGAAGATCCACAATTTATTCATGTAGATCCAGAAAAGGCAGCACCAATATTTGGTAGCACAATCGCTCATGGAGCATTAATGTTGTCCTTGTCTGTCGGCAAAGGCTATGAAACAGCAATTGCAATCGAAGGCACAAAAATGGCAATGAATTATGGATACGATAAAATTCGTTTCATTAACCCAGTACCAGTAGATTCAAATTGTAGGTATAACAGCACTCTTATGGAGGTTACCGATAAAGGTAATGGACGCTGGTTAATGAAGACAAAAATTGAACTAGAAGTAGAAGGTTCCGATAAGCCTGGATTTGTGGCAGAGAACCTGGCAATGGTTTTTGTTTAAGAAGCTTCTAATAATTTTAGTATCAGCAGTTCTGATAATTGTTTTTGGACTGCTTTTACTAGACCCAATATTAAATCCTGAATATAAAAATAAAGATGAGTGTAAATCAAATGGCACTCTTGAACTTTTATGTGGGTTACAAAATCCTGAAGATTTTGCAGAAATTCCTGGCGAAAATGCAGTAGTTGTCTCTCAATTCTCTGGTTTAGCAGAATTAAATTATGGAGAAATAAAATCTGGAACCCTCTCAAGGTTGGATTTAGAAACAAGGGAGGTCGAAGACTACCAGATTAGATTTGAACTAGAGAATAATCTTGGAATTGGAGAAGAGGGTTGCGAGCCATATGATGGCCTTTATCCTCATGGAATAGACATTTATCGAAATATATCTGCAAAAGATCAAAGCTTCAGCCCTTTTCTTAAAGAAGCACATTTATTAGCTGTAGTGAATCATCAATTAGTAGATAGAATCGAGTTTTTTTTGTTTTTCAGTGATCAGGTTGTTTTCTCCGACTCTAATGAAAGAGAGTTATTTTGGGTAGGCTGTGTAAATGGACCTAAAGATTCAACTTATTTTAATGATATTGTTATATCAGATGAAAATGGTTCATTCTATGCCACTCATCAATATGATAAAGATTGGGGATTTTCAAAACTTTTTATTTTTAATATTTTCCGTTGGGATACTGGCTATGTCTATGAATGGAATAAAGAATTAGGCTATTCAATTCTGAATAATTCAGATGGAGCATGGCCAAATGGAATAGAAATGATTGATGATACTGTTTATGTTAGCTTCAGAATGAACGGGTCTATTGGCGCTATAAATAATGGCGGTGAAAGAAAAGATTTTAAATTTAGATCATATCTTGATGGTGGTTCTGACAATATAATTGCCAAAGATAAAGAGCTTTGGATAGCTGTACAAGATACAAATTTTGGAGGATTAACATGTATGGAGCCAGATCAAATTCAATGTGCAACACCATTTTCAGTCATCAGAACTGATGCTGAACTAAATGTTATTGAAGAATTAAATTTTGGTGATGTTGCTTTTGGTGGCTTATCAGTGGTGTATCCTCATAATAATGAATTGTTTTTAGGCTCATATAAATCTGACAGAATAGCAATTTATAAAATTAATGATTAGGTTTTTATTCTTTTTCTTCCTTATGCTTGATTTAACTGCAAGCACAAAACTCTATATTTTAGGGACTGGCACGCCTAATCCTAATCCTGAAAGAGCAGGTTCCTCATATCTTATTCTTGTAAACGATGAACCTTATTTAATAGATTTTGGTTCAGGAGTAGTAAGACGGGTAGCTGCTCTTACAAAGGCCTGGGGAGGTGATTTAGAAATTGATACAGAAGATTTGAAACATGCATTCCTTACACATATGCATTCTGACCATAATTTAGGACTATCAGACTTAATTATTACACCTTGGATAATGGGCCGAGAACATAAATTAGTCCTTCATGGCCCAAAATCATTAGACAATATGGCAAGAAACCTAATAGAAGCTTTTGAATTTGACATTAGTTACAGAATCAATGGCACCCAACCGCAAAATAGTACCGGCTATAAATATGAGTTTAATCAAATTTTTGATGGGTATGTATATGAAGATAATTTTGTAAGGGTTGAAGCATTTAAAAATAGTCATGGTGATCTTGACGAGTCTTATGGCTTTGTTTTTCAAACACCGCATAAAAAAATAGTTTTTTCAGGAGACACTGCCCCGTCTGAAAAACTTTTATTAAAAGCTAAAGGAGCAGATATCCTTATACATGAGGTATATTCGCAAGCAGGCTTTGAAAAAAAGACCCCTGATTGGCAAATATATCACGCAGCTCATCATACAAGTCCAGAAGAACTAGGGATAATAGCATCTAAAATTAGGCCTAAAAAACTTATCCTATCTCATATTCTTTTTTGGGGCGCACAGCCTGATGAAATTAAAAAAGAAGTAGAGCTATTCTATGATGGTGAAGTAATAGTAGCAGATGACTTACTACTTATCGATTAGCCGTTAAGTAATCTTTTTAAGATTTCATTAATTGATTTAGGATTTGCCTTACCTTGAGTTTCTTTCATGACCTGACCAACAAAAAATCCAAAAAGTTTATCCTTACCAGCTTTATAAGCTTCGACTTGTCCAGGATTTTTATCAAGTACTGATTGAGCTATTGATTCAAGCTCAGTCTCATCCGATATTTGCTCCAAGCCTTTAGATTTTATGATTTTCTCTGCATTACTACCTGTATTCCAGATTTCTTCCAAAACTTCTTTTGCAATTTTTCCTGAGATCGTCCCATCATTTATTTTTGCCATTAAACTTGAGAAATTTTCTGGCGTTATTTTTGAATCACCCAAAGATATATCATTTTTATTTAATAATGCATTAATCTCTCCTATTATCCATTTAGCAGATAGTTTAGGGTCACAATTTTTAGTAACTTCTTCAAAGAAATTAGCTGTTTGCTTCTCTACACATAAAACCTTAGCTTCATAATCGTCTAACTTATAAACTTTTTTGAATCGTTGTTCTTTTTCCCCTGGTAATTCATCCATATTGTTGCTGATATCTTTAATTAACTCCGAAGATATATTAATAGGGACTAAATCAGGACATGGAAAATATCTATAATCATTCGCAAATTCTTTTGTTCTCATTGATCTCGTCTCGTCTTTTATGGAATCATACAATCGAGTCTCTTGTTCAACTGTTTCTCCGTCTTCAAGACATTTAATTTGTCTTTTAACTTCAAAATTTATTGCTTTCTCAACAAATTTAAAAGAGTTAATATTTTTAATTTCTGCTCTAGTCCCAAATTCTTTAGAATCAGGCCGCATTATTGAAACATTCGCATCGCATCTCATTGATCCTTGAGACATATTTCCATCAGATATATCTAAGTAAGTAATTATCTGATGAATTTTTTTTAGGTAGTTCACCGCTTCAGATGCAGATCTTATGTCTGGTTCAGAAACAATTTCTAGTAATGGTACTCCTGATCTATTTAAATCAATTACAGATTTTGAATCATATTGATCATGCATAGATTTTCCAGCATCTTCTTCTAAATGAGCTTGATGAATTCTTATTTTCTTGCCATCAACATCTACAATCCCATCTTTCACAATAGGGAAATGTAATTGAGTAATTTGGTACCCCTTTGGCAAATCAGGATAGAAATAGTTCTTTCTATCAAAAATCATTGTTTTAGCAATTTTTGCTGAAGTAGCTAAGCCAAATTTGATGCCTTGCCTCATGGCTTCCTCATTCATGACTGGCAGAACACCAGGTAAACCCATATCTATCAAATCTACTAATGTATTAGCATCCTCTCCAAATTTATTTCTTGCTGGAGAAAATAATTTTGTATTAGTCAAAAGCTGAACATGGACTTCAAGACCAATAACGGGTTGCCATCCTTTTACTAAGGTGTCATTTTGTGCCAATCGGTTACCTCCTGAATCTTATTAGTTATATTTAATAAAAGACTTTCACTAAAATAATTACCCACTAATTGACCGCCTGTAGGAAGATTATTTTTTAGACCATTAGGGAATGAAATTGCAGGCAAGCCAGCTAGATTTGCTGGAATTGTAAGCAGATCTTCTTTGTACATTCTATTTGGATCAGAAGACTCTCTATTTTTTTCAAAAGCTTGATCTAAAGTTGTCGGCATAAAAATAAGATCAACATCTTTAAATATTTCTTCAAATTTATTTTTTATGGTTCTTCTAACTTTTTGAGCTTTTAAATAATAAGCATCATAAAAACCTGCTGATAGTACATGTGTCCCAATTAAGATCCTTTTCTTTACCTCATCACCAAAACCTTCTGATCTAGTTTGCATATAAAGGTCAGAAATATCTTTCTGTTTTGTAGATCTATGACCAAATTTGACCCCGTCAAATCTTGATAGGTTCGATGAACACTCAGCAGGCGCAATAACATAATAAGAACATATGCCTGAAGATAATTCAGAAAAGTCTATTTCTTTTAACTCATGTCCAAGACCTTGAAGAACGGTTTTTGAAGTCTCATAAGAATTTAATATATTTTTATGAATTCCTAGATCTTCAATATTTTTAATTACTCCAATTTTTAAATTACCTAAATTATCATTCAGAGATTTCTCATAGCATATATTTTTTCTTTTGCTGCATGTTGAATCTTTCAAGTCATGAGAAGCCATTGCATCAAGCAATGCAGCACAACCAAAGGCATCTTTTGAAAATGGTCCAGCTTGGTCCATGCTTGAACAAAAAGCAATCATCCCCCATCTAGATACCAATCCATATGTTGGCTTCATCCCAGTTATTCCGCATAATGCAGCTGGCTGTCGTATTGAGCCCCCTGTATCTGTTCCTGTTGAGATGGAAGTGATATCTGCAGCAATACATGCAGCTGAACCTCCTGAGCTGCCGCCTGGAACCAAATTTTCTCCCCATGGATTAGACACAGGGCCAAAAAAACTTGTTTCATTTGATGATCCCATAGCAAACTCATCCATATTTGTTTTAGCTATCATTATTGAACCAGCATTATTGCAGTTATCTATGACCGTTGAATCATAAGGCGGCTTAAAATCTTTTAACATTCTAGATCCACATGTAGTTATTAGATCTTTTGTGCAAAATATATCTTTATGAGCTATTGGCACTCCTGATAGAGGTTGATCTTTAAATTTAGCAAAATTATTGTCAATATATTCAGCCTTGGATAAAGCTTCTCTTTCAAAACAATTGATAAAAATATTTAATTTGTCTGTTTTAACCTTTTTTATTGTTTCTTGAACAGCTTCTTTAGCAGAAATGCTTTTCGATCTGAAGTTTTCTCTTTGTGTTTTAAAGTTCATTCTATAATTTTTGGTACTATGAAGTAATCTTCATCTGATTCAGGTGAATTCTCCAGAAAATTTTTCTTCGCATTTCTATTATTATCAGTATCTTCCCTAGAGACATTATTAAGTTCTAATGGATTATTAAGTGGCTGCACTTCATCAAGATCTAACTCATTCATTTCATCAATTAGATCAAAGGTATTTGTCAATTTTTCAATGATTTTTGGGTGTTCTTTATCTTCAATGCCTATTCTTGCAAGAAATAATAGATTTTTTAACTCGATTTTATCCATTAAAAGCCTTATTCTATAAGATTCTGAATATTATAAAGATATATTAAGAATGTTTAAATTTTTACGTGGTCTTTTCTCAAATGATATATCTATCGATTTGGGAACAGCAAACACTTTAATCTATACAAAAGAACATGGCATCGTCCTTGATGAACCATCTGTAGTTGCAATACAAGAAAAAAATGGCCAAAAGACTGTTGTAGCAGTAGGTCATGATGCTAAGAAAATGTTAGGTAGAACACCTGGCAAAATGGAGGCCATAAGACCACTTAGGGATGGAGTAATAGCTGATTTTAATGTTACCGAAAAAATGCTTCAGCATTTCATAAAAAAAGTATCAAATAATTCAATTTTGTCTCCAAGCCCACGTGTATTAATTTGTGTTCCATCAAAAGCAACTCAAGTTGAAAAGCGTGCAATAAGAGAGTCAGCTTTGTCTGCCGGTGCTAGTGTAGTAAAGCTTATTGAAGAGCCAATAGCAGCAGCTCTTGGAGCAGGCGTAGCAATAGATAAAGCTAGAGGAAGCATGGTAGTTGATGTTGGTGGAGGAACGTCTGAAGTAGCAATCCTATCTCTTAATGGAATTGTTTATTCTGAGTCTCTTAAAGTGGGTGGAGATAAATTTGATGAAGCAATTCAAACTTATGTAAGAAGAAAATTTGGGGTTGTAATAGGAGAATCAACAGCAGAGTTAATTAAATTGCAAGTCGGTTGTGCAACTTTAAACTGTAAAAAAGAATTTGATTCATATGAATTTAGAGGCAGAAATCTTGCAGAAGGAATTCCAGAGCTTGTAGTATTTAAAAAGGAAGATGGTTTCGGAGCTTTAGAAAACCAGACTGCCGCCATTGTACGTTCGATAAGATCAGCATTAGAATTGTCACCACCTGAACTTGCTGCCGATATATCTCAAGATGGCATTGTTCTTACTGGAGGAGGAGCATTGTTGCATTGTTTGGATACTTTAATAGAGCAATCAACAGGTATACCAACTAGAGTTTCCGAAGATCCTTTAACTTGTGTTGCACGAGGAGGAGGTATAGCTCTAGGGTTAATGGATAAAGATTTTGATTTGTTTGCTGAAGAGTAATGTCAGCAGAAAGGATCTCTACCAAAAGTAAAATTAGAATTTTAATCTTCAGTTTCGCACTATTTTCTATATTGCTTTATACATCCCAGGCAATAAACCTCAATGACAAAGCTCAAAGGGCTCTTTCACAAATATTAGAGACTCCAGAAAGATTTTTTATTCAAACTCTAGACCGTTTTCAGGAATTAGAAAACAGAGAAATAGCAAAATTGAAAAAGGAGATTCTGGGATTACAAGATTCAATATATGAGAAAGATTTACAAATTAAATCTTTAGAAAACTCAAGATCTTACACCCCATATAGCAGCAATGAAAAAAATAAATCTGGTGTGTATATATCTTCATTTGACCAAATGAATTTTAACTGCTGCAAAAAACATAGAGTATATATATCTAATCCTGGACAAGTTAATGATGGAGTATTTGCTGTATCTCAGGGAGATTTTGTTATTGGAAAAACCAGAATATTATCTAATAATGAGATTGAAGTTAGATTACTTAGTGATCCTGAAGAATATATATCTATCAAAACAACAAAAGAATTCTTTTGTATTGCAAAAGGAGAGGGAAAACCACTAAGTATTAGCTGCTTAAATGAATCAAAAGTAGTTGAATACGAGATTGGAGATACCTTTTTTACAACTGGTTTTGATGGTATTTATCCAGCAGGTTTAATTGTTGGAAGATTAAAAGGCATAGAAAACATCGAAAATAATTTGTTTCGTCAAAAACTCGATATTGAATTATTTTTTGATCCATTCAAATCAATAAATAAGAGAGCAATTTTGCATGAATGAGTTAACTAGAATTTCAATTGTATTCCTTTTAATAATTGCAAACTATATTTTTTTAACATTGGAAGTATGGGCATGGCTCCCAGATATATTTCTAATGCAGACATTACTTTTCACAACTTTCTTAAACAAAATACCAAATGTTTATTTCTTCATATTCAAAGGCTTCTTAATTGATTTATTCTTTAGCACTTATGCTGTACCTTATACCGTTACATTTGGTTTGATAGGAATATATCTGAATTTTAGTGACTTTAAGTGGATACAAAGATCATTTCTAGAACAAGTCATTATGGTTTTCGTAATAAGTTTAATTCTAAATATGCTATTAGAATTTTTTAATAACTATTCTTCAAATGCTGAGATAAGAATTATTCTTAATCCATTTTTAAATACATTCGTTTGGACAATTATCTACATTACGCAAAGAAAAAAATGGCTAAAGAATTTTTAATTAAAGGACTAGAAAGCTTATTATTCCTAAGAAGCTAACAAAACCAATTATGTCAGTTACTGTTGTGATAACTACTCCTCCTGCAATTGCTGGATCATAACCAAATTTTCTTAGAGATAGAGGTAAAACAAAACCAAAAATTGCAGCTGCTAAAAGGTTAAAGATCATAGCAATTGATATAGCTAGAGATAAGGAGTAATCATTAAACCAGAAGCTCGTTATTAGATATATTGCTACTGAAAAGACTATACAGTTTGCTAATGCAACTAAGAATTCTCTTCTGAAAAGATATCTAAGATTTTTTCTATTTAGCTGTCGCATAGCCTCTGCACGAATATAAATACCAAGAGTTTGAGTTGCTGCAATACCTCCCATGCTAGCTACAATAGGCATTAAAACAGCGGCATAAACAACTTTTTCAAAAACATCTGCAAATAAACTTATTGATGCAGATGCAATAATTGCAGTTAATAGATTTACTGACAGCCATACAAGTCTATTTTGAATAGATTTTTTCGGTGATGCAAAAACATCTTCTTCAATCTGTGCAAAACCTATAAAATCTTGCTCTACTTCATCAGCTGCAATCTCAATAATATCGTCTACAGTAATTCTTCCTACTAATAGATTAGTTTCATTTACTACTGGAGCAGAAAAAAGATCTCTGGTTTTAAACTCGTTATAAACATCAATTTGATTGGTATCGGATTTAATAGGTTGAAACTCTGTATCCATCACTTCTCTAACCGTTAAGCCTGGATCTGATGTAATAATTTTTGTTATAGGCAGTATCCCAAGATATTCATCTTTCCTGCTCAAAACATAAATATCATCGGTATTTTGGGGTAATTTTTTTAAGAACCTTAAATATCTCACTACAAGTTCGATAGAATTTTCAGGTCTTACTGTTATAACATCTGTATTCATAAGCCCGCCTGCAGATTCTTCTGGAAAATCAAGGATATTTTCAACACGACCTCTATCTCTTGAATTCATTAGACTTAAAACCTCATTAGTTATTTTATCTGGTAAGCTTTGTAGAATATCTGCAAGATCATCAACTTCTAAGTCACTAATTGCTTTTGATATTTCTTTAGGATCCATTCCCTCAAGCAAATCATCTCGAAGATTTTCATCTAGCTCACCCAGTACTTCTCCTTCAGTATCGAGCTGTATAAGATCCCATATTATTTTTCTTTCTTGGGGAGGAGAAGATTCAATGACATAGGCTAGCTCACTAGGTGTCATTTCATTTAAAATGCGCCCTAGTTTAGATTTATATTCTGGATTGGTTAAAGTATCTTGAATTACTTCAAACTTTGCATCTAAATTTTTCCTAGCCATTTGGCTATTTTACAGGATTATTCCTTTAATTCAGCTCGCCAAAATAGAATTTCTTAGCAATAGAATTGTTTTTAACTTCATCTGGAGTTCCTTGCATCAGAACTTCACCCTGATTTAAGAGGATAATTAAGTCACAAACATTAATCACATCTCTAAAATTATGATCACTAATAAATATCCCGACACGTTTTTTTAAATCTTTAAGAATTTTGTTGATTTCCTCAACAGATATTGGGTCAACCCCAGCAAAAGGCTCATCTAATAGTATAAACTTTGATTCAAGTAATATAGCTCTCAATATTTCAGTTTTCCTCTTTTCACCTCCAGAAAGATTTTTAGCCTTGATATCTCTCTTCTCGAATAAGTTCATCTTTTTAACAAGAGATTCAGTTTCTTTAATTTTTTTATCTGTTGTATACCCAAATTTTAACTCTATCACTGCCTTTAAATTTTCTAATAGTGTTAATTCTTCAAAAAGTGAGTTTTCTTGTGGAACATAGCTAAGACCAGCGGCAGCCCTTTCTTCTAGAGTCATATCTATAAGATCTTTATCAAAAAAAGTAAGCTCTCCCGAATCTATACTAGAAAGTCCTGCTATTGCTCTAAATAGACTCGTTTTACCTGCACCATTTGCACCCAATAGACCTGTAATCTGATTGCTTGGAAGTTCAAGATCAATATTATTAAATAAGACTTTAGAATCAACTACGCGTTTAAGTGATTTAGCTTTGATCATTACTGCCAAGTGTAATTATTATTTTATCTGATGTAATCAGATTGCCAGATTTAATAATACTAACTTCGTCCTTTAAGATTAAACTATCAGAAATAATTTCAATTAATTTAGCCTCGCCTTCTATAAATTCAATTCCATCAAAAAATTTTATTTCTATAGGGTCTCCTAGTGCTGTAAATGCTTGATTAGATTGATCAATGTTTAGAGTGTCAGCTTTAAAGCTAATGTTATTTGAGTTGAATGTAACATTATTGCTATAAATGATGGTATTTAGTTCAGTATTAATCTCAACTTTATCAGAATTAATTTCATACTCTTGTGCGTAAAGATTAGCCGATAAAATTAATAGTACTAATTTATAAAACATTTGCTTCGAGAATTTCATGCATTGTTAATATTCCAATAATCTTACTTTTTTCTTCAACAAGTAAGTTATATACCTTATATTTCTTCATTCTTTTAGCGGCTTCTAATATGAGCTCATTATCTTTTATGGTTTTAAATTTCCTTTTCATTACAGATTCAACTTTAGTTTTTTGAATATCTGCATTTTTTTGCAGCTGTCTTCGTAAATCGCCATCTGAAAAAACACCTGTAATCTTGTTTGATTTTTTTACTAAAGCTAAACCTTGTTTTTTTGATGAAACCTCAAAAATTAGATCTTTTAATGAACTATTTTCTTTCACTATTGCTGCTTTTGATACTGGTATCATTATATCCTTCACTCTTAATGTAAGTTTTTTACCTAATTTGCCTCCAGGGTGAGATTTAGCAAAATCTTCAGATGTGAAGCCTTTAGCCTTTAGTAAAGAAATTGCTATCGCATCTCCCAAGGCCAATGTGACTGTTGTGCTTGATGTAGGAGCAAGGTCATTTGGGCATGCCTCTCTAGCTACTCTGACTAATATATGAGTCTCAGATGAAGAACCAATAGTTGATTCTTGATTTTCTGTAATTGAATATAGTGGAATTTTCTTAAGTTTAATAGCTGGTATAAGATCACAGATTTCCTTACTTTCACCAGATTTTGATATTGCTAATATGGCATCTTTTTTCTCTATCATGCCCAGATCCCCATGTAATGCTTCTGCAGGATGTATAAAAAAAGATGGTGTACCTGTGCTTGAAAGAGTAGCTGATATTTTATTCGCTATATGCCCAGATTTACCTACACCAGTTAAAAAAATTTTTCCCTTGCAATTCTTTATCTTTCTGCAAAGTTCTTCTACATCAAAGTGTTTAGACCTTACAAAAGCCTCCATTTCCTTTAATTCAATCAAAAAAGCCTTTTTTGCTTCTTTTTGGAAAATATTTTTCTTCATTTCAAACTATAATCTAAACATGATACGATTTTTTTTGAAAAGTTTTTTATTTCTTTTACTTTTATCACCTTTTCTTTCAGCTGAAAAAATACCAGAAATTCATCAATTCATCGATAAAAATGCTCAATACTTTTTGACATTAATCAAGGAGGAAGGTTCAAATTATGAGACAGAACCTGAAGAGTTCAAAACAAAACTTAAAAATATTTGGGAGCCTATGGTTGATGTATCTACTGTATCTAGATTGATTCTCTCCAAAGCTTATGAAGATGCAACTAATGAACAGATTAAATTATTTGAAGAGAGAACTAAAAAATTGCTCCTAGACACCTATGTAACAACACTTCTTGAATTTGAGGATTATGAAATAGAAACAAATGAGGAAATTAAAGTAAATCGAAAAACCTATGAGGTTGAAATTCAGTTTGTTTCTGATACGAGCTCTTGGAGTGGTAAAACTAAATTTACAGTATATAAAGATAAATCAGGTGAATTTAAAATTGTTAATATAATTATTGATGGTATAAACTTGGGCCTTACTTTTCGCAATCAATTTAAAGATATTTTAGAAAAAAATGAGTTTAACCTTGATATGGCAATCAGCGAATGGAAACCACTCAATATAACAGAACAATAAATGGAAAGACTCATTATTAAGGGAGGCAATCAGCTTCATGGAGAGGTAAGCTGTTCAGGAGCTAAGAATTCGGGGTTGCCAATATTGGCTGCCACTATCCTCTTAGATACTCCTGCTAAAATAGGAAATCTGCCTCATTTGCAAGATATAACAACAATGCTTGAGCTTCTAAATTCAATGGGAGCATCAATTAATTTTGATGAGAGTGGCTATATTGAGATTGATGCATCTAATATTCATTTACCTGAAGCAAGATATGAATTAGTCAAAACAATGAGAGCCTCCATATTAGTAATGGGCCCTTTAGTTGCTAGATATGGAAAAGCAAAAATATCTCAACCAGGAGGCTGCAATATAGGAACAAGGCCAATAGACTTTCATCTAGATGGATTAGAAAATATGGGGGCAAAAATTAAGTCTGACTCAAAATATATTTATCTTGAAGCAGATAAATTAAATCCTATAGATTTTAACTTTCCAAAGATTTCTGTGACTGGCACTGAAAATTTAATGATGGCAGCGGCTTTAGTTAAAGGAAAAACAGTACTGAGAAATTGTGCTAAGGAACCTGAAGTAGTTGAATTGGCAAATTTTCTAAATAATTGCGGAGCAAGTATTGTTGGTGCTGGTGAATCTACAATTGAGATCACTGGAAGTGAATCTTTAAAATCAAGTAAATGGGATGTATTGTTTGATCGAATAGAAGCCGGCACATATATGGTTGCAGGAGCTATAACAAATGGACACGTGAAAATTAATCAGATTCAACCTGAAACTATACAGATAATTAGTTCAAAACTAGTTGAAATGGGAGCAATTGTTGAGTCTGGCATTGATTGGGTTGAAGTTGATGCGACAACTACAGATCTTATTTCAAAAGATTTATCTACAGAACCATTCCCCGGATTTCCTACCGATATGCAAGCTCAATTTATGGCCTTAAATACAATATCAAATGGGCATTCGATTATCGAAGAAACTGTTTTTGAAAATCGTTTTCAGCATGTAGATGAATTAAAAAAAATGGGAGCAGACATATCTTTAGAAAAAAATAAAGCTTCAGTTAAAGGAGTTTCAAATCTTGTCGGTGCTGTTGTTTCTGCATCTGATCTCAGAGCTTCTGCAAGTTTAGTGCTAGCAGGTCTTGTAGGCAAAAATAGAACACAAATTGAAGATATTTATCATATTGATAGAGGGTATGAATGTATAGAAGAGAAACTTACTAAGTTAGGCGCTGAAATTTTTAGAGAACCTGCGGAATATTAGGTCTTTCTCTAGTTATTATTCTTAATAAAATTATTTCTCCAGATCTGTCGATCGTTAGCTCTAAAGTGTCTCCTGGTGAGATACTATTTACTGAAGCCTTCAATATATTCCATCTTGCTTCTGAACCTTTTATATCTATTATGATATCTCCATCTTTTAATCCGCCCTTAATATTTGAATTATCAATACCAAATACATATAAAGCAGGCACTCTTTCATTATCTTTATTGTAGTAGCCTCTTTTAAATTGGAAATCACCAATCCAAGCTCTATTAATTTGTCCATATTTTATTATTTCGTTTGCAATAAAAATAATTCTTTCAGCTGGCAAAGCAAAACCAACGCCATCTGAACCACCAGAAACTGAAGCAATTGAGGTGCTTAATCCAATTAATTGTCCATTAGAATTTATTATTGCACCACCAGAGCTGCCTTGATTTATTGCGGCATCAGTTTGAATAATATCTAAATAAGGATTTCCAAAATTTCTACCAGTACCACTAAGTATTCCTTTTGAAACTGAAATACCTAGGTTATATGGATTACCAATTGCAAAAACAGTCTCTCCTATCTTCAAATCAAATTTATCTGGAAAATCTATAGACCTTAGATTGTCTTCATTTATTTTTAGTACAGCTAAATCAGCATACTCATCAAAACCAATTAAATTAGCAATATATGTTTTTTCATCAATTTTTACTGTACTAAGTGTTCCTGAAAGTATATGGAAAGCAGTTACTATGTAACCATCATTTGAAATTATTACACCTGAACCAAATTTCTTTTGCGGAGTATTAGGAACAGATTCTATAGATACAATCGACTGAGAAATATCTTCAAAATCTATCTCAGAATTTTTATTGAGTGTTTTTTCGAAGTACACAATCTGCCCTCCAAAAAATAAACCAAAAAATAAAATTAATAAAAACAGGTTCCTCATGTTTAAAATCCCTTATCAATATATTAATATATAGCGACTCAACTTTGAGGATTAGATGAAAACAACAGCATTAAGAACACAAGATATTGAGCAAAAATGGTATTTGATGGACTGCTCAGGCAAAAGATTGGGCAGATTGTCTGTGCAAGTAGCAAATATATTAAGAGGCAAGAACAAACCTGAATATACACCAAATTCTGATGTCGGCGATTTTGTTGTTCTAGTAAATGCAAAAAACATAGATGTTACTGGTAATAAGTCAGAAAATAAAATCTACTTTAGGCATACCGGCTATCCAGGAGGGATCAAAAAAATATCTTTTAAAGATCAGTTAGAAAAGGACCCTGAAAAGATTATTAGGGATGCAGTTAAAGGTATGCTGCCTAAAAATAAACTAAATAGACAAATAATAAAGAAATTAAAAGTATATAGCGATGAGGTTCATCCCCATGAAGCGCAGAATCCAGAGGTAATAAATTAGTCATGTCCACAATATCAGGAAGAAGAAAAGAAGCTACAGCGGTAGTGCGCCTAACAAAGGGCAAGGGCACTCTTACCGTAAACAAAAAAAATATAGATGAATATTTTGGTAGAGATGTTGCTAAAATGATAATAAGACAGCCATTAGTTCTAACTAAATCTGAAAATGCCTATGATATAGATATAAAAGTTCAAGGTGGAGGGTCATTTGGTCAAGCTGGAGCAATAAGATTAGCAATATCAAAAGCTCTCATTGAGCTGAATCCTGATTTAAGAGCAGAGTTAAAAAAAGCAGGATACCTAACAAGAGATTCAAGAGTGAAAGAAAGAAAGAAAGTTGGCTTGAAAAAAGCGAGAAAATCCCCACAATTCTCTAAGAGATAGAATTTTATCTTGAACACTAACATTTTTAATGTTCAAAATAATTTAATTTAAAAAAAACAAAAAAAACAATACTTTTTTATATAAATTCCGTATATAATGCACAAAATGCTTGGTAAAGGTGGGTCAAAAAAGCTTTTTCAATTAAATTTGAACACAGCTTTTAATGTTCAAAATGTCTAAAAAAAGAAAACACATTCATATTCTTGATGGTATGTCGTTATACACTAGAGACAGATCTCCATTTTATTGGGGCTATCTGAATATAGAGGGAAATATCTATAAGAAAAGTTTAAAAACTACAGATAGAAAAGAAGCTGAAAGATTACTTTTTGTATGGAAAAATGAAATTTTTGCTGATTCATTAAATTTAATAGATGCTGATGATGAGGAAGATCATCATCATACCAAACAAAAACCTATTGTCGATGAAAAAAGAAGGAAAGCGCTACTCATTACTTCTGGTTTAATGGGAGCTGTTACAGTAGCTGCTTTTGCAGTTCCTTTTTTGAGTGCATGGAAACCAAGTGAAAAAGCAAAAGCATTAGGTGCTTCAGTTAAATTTGATCTATCTAAACTGCAACCTGGAGCGATGGCTATAGTTGAGTGGAGAAGGACTCCTATATTTGTTGTTCATCAAACGCAAGAGGCTATTGATAACCTTCCTAAGTTAAATGAAAAAGTAACTAATCAAGCAAATGAAGTTTTACCATCTAATGAGAAAAAATTTACAGTTTTAAAAGGTGTTTGCACTCATTTGTCGTGTGCTCCAAAATATCATCCTGAAATCGAGCCAAAAGCATGGGATCAAGAATGGCTTGGAGGATTCTTTTGTCCTTGTCATGGTTCAAAATTTGATTTAGCTGGAAGAGTTTACAAGGGCGTTCCTGCACCAATCAATCTTGAAATTCCACCACATAAATTTTCTGGAAACACTTTAATAATAGGAGAAGCTGGATAATGTCAGAAAAAGTAAACTCAAAATCATTTATGTCTTCAATGATGTCTTGGATCGATAGAAGATTTCCCGTAACTGAGAACCTAGAAAGACACTTGACCAAACATCCAGTACCAAAGAAAGTTAATTTTTACTATCTTTTTGGCGCGTTATTAATGGTTGTCTTCATGATCCAAGTTATAACTGGGATTTGGTTAATGATGTTTTATACAAATACTGAAGAAGGTGCATTTGCAAGCATAGAATATATTATGCGAGATGTTGAGTATGGTTGGTTAATGAGGTACATGCATAGTACTGGAGCTAGTGCATTTTTCTTTTTAATGTATTTTCATATGTTTCGAGGCCTTTTATATGGCTCTTATCAGAAGCCAAAGGAGTTAGTATGGCTCTTTGGTTGTTTTCTTCTATTTCTTTTGATGGCAGAAGGTTTTCTTGGTTATGTTCTTCCTTGGGGGCAAATGTCTTATTGGGCAGCGAATGTAATTTTGTCATTATTTGGAGCAATACCTTATATAGGGCCTGATTTACAAATTTGGATTCAAGGAGATTTTGTTCTCTCTGGAATAACACTATCAAGATTTTTTGCACTACATGTTGTTGTAGTACCTCTTCTAATGATTGCATTAGTTGTATTTCATATATTTGCTTTGCATGAAGTTGGTGCTGGAAATCCAGAAGGTGTAGATATAGAGAAGCATAGAGACTCAAAAGGTATGCCACTAGATGGAGCTCCATTCCACCCTTATAAAACATTTAGTGCACTACCAGCTATCGGCATATTTTTTATTGTTTTCTTTGCAATTGTTTTCTTTGCTCCAACTGGTGGAGGGTACCTAATTGAAAAACCAAATTTTGAAGAAGCAGATTTCTTGAAAACTCCAGAGCATATTGCCCCAGTATGGTATTACGCCCCATTTTATTCAATCCTCAGGGCTGTGACTTTTGGAATTCCATTTCTTGGTATAACAAGCAAGTTTCTTGGATTCATCATTTTTGCAGCAAGTATTGCTATTCTATTTATTGTTCCATGGCTAGATAGATCAAATGTTCAAAGCATCAGGTATAAAGGTATATATAGTAAAGTTGCCATGATTTTATTTGCCTCTTCTTTTATTACTCTGGGCTATTTAGGAACCAAACCTGTCAATGAATTAAGAACCTTAATTGCTCAAATATGTACTATCTTTTATTTTGCACCTTTTATATTGATGCCAATCTATACGAAGTATGAAAAAACATTAAAGGTTCCTGATCGCTTATGAAAAAGTTTTTAATTTCATTTTTACCTCTATGTTTATTTATGTTTTCTGCTGGTGAAAATAAGTGTGGCTCTCTTGAAAAGTGTGATTATTATAGCGCTGATGTTCATGACACATATTCTCTCCAAAGAGGTTTGGGCATATATATGAATTATTGTTCAACGTGTCATACTCTTGAACTTTTACGGTGGAACAGACTACAAAGAGATCTTGATATACCTGAAACTATACTAATAGAAGATCTCATAGCTAATCCAGATATAAAAATTGCAGATTATATGACCTTTGGCTTACCAGAAGTTTCTGCGATCGGCGCACCAGATCTTACACTCAGAACAAGAGTAAGGGGAGAAGACTGGATATATACGTATTTAAGGACATTCTATGAGGATCCTGAACAATTAACAGGAACAAATAATCTTGTTTACCCTGGAACTTCAATGCCAAATATTCTAGTAGGTTTGCAAGGCAGTCAGGTACTTGACAGTGATGGTACAATAAAACTTAAGTCTGATGGTTCCCTTTCAAAAGAAGAGTTTGATGATTCAATGAAGGATCTTGTAAATTTTTTAGCTTATGCAAGTGAGCCTGCAAGAATTACTAGAGAGAAAAATGGAATTTTTGTGATTTTATTTTTTATTATTTTTACTGCAGTCATGTGGCTGCTATATAGAGAATATGCTAAGGAGATGAAATGATTTTTTATTCGGAAGAAAAGGGACACTATAGCCATATGGTTAGGATTGTCCTAGCAGAAAAGGATATAGCTTGTGAGATAAAAGAATTCGACCCAAATGGTAAATTACCGCCAGAGTTGGCAACTATTAACCCTTACAATAAATTACCAGTACTGGTTGATAGAGAGGTAACAATTTATGAGCCTCGCATAATCTCAGAGTATCTTGATGAGAGGTTTCCACATCCACCACTTTTGCCTATTTATCCCAATGAAAAAGCAGAATGCAGGCTTTTAATACATAGAATAGAAAGGGACTGGCTCCCAATAATGGATAAAATGATGACTCCCAAAATTACACAAAGAGAATTTGATAAACTGAAAAAAGAACTTGTATCTTTAGTTGCAGGTATTGTTTTAGTACTTAAAGAGAAACCATATTTTATGAGTGATGAATTTACATTGGTTGATTGTTACATGAGTGCAATATTATATAGGTTGCCTTACCTTGGCGTTAGCACCCCAAAATCTAAATCTTTTGATAGTTTGTATAATTATCAAGATAAATTATTTGCAAGACCTGGATTTGAATTATCTCTAACAGATTCAGAAAGAGATTTGAAATACTCTTTTAATTGATATAAGAATTAATTTCTATTGAGTCTGAGTTGATATTATATATTCCAAGAAGACCTCTTATTTCTCCTTGAACCTCATTGCTTATGGCATAAGCTAAAAGCATTGAGTCATAACCTAGGCAAAAACTCCTACTTTTGTTTAGATCATAACCAAATGTATTTTTATATGTATGATCAATTAGAGATATGTTGTGAAGTTTAATTTCATTTTCATCAATTACTTCGTCTAGTTCAGATGTTGTAGCTATTACTTCATAGTCCAGACCGTAATTAAATCTTACAAGAGAAGCTAATTCGTATAATCTTGTTGCTTCATTTGGAAAAATTAAAATTTGTTTGATGTCATCACGAGTCCTAGGAATAAATTCTAATGAAGAGAAGCTAGCTTTATCAATCTTATTAAAGCGCTCAATGCTCTCTGATACATCTAGAAAATTTCTAATGCTTGAATCTGAATCTATGTATGGAGCAGAATCAATTGTTATGATATCTCTAGAGCCATTAAACCAACTGTCTTTAAATATTTTTTCAGAATCTATATCACCAGTACTATCACTAATTATTCCAACCCTACTTATTTCATTTGAATTAAGGTATTTATTTAATGTATTCAACTGCGGGCTACTCCCCAGTGTAATATAAAGGTTTTGATTAGCTTCATTTAGAAACAAAGCTCTATCCTTTTGTATTAAGCCATCTATTTTTCTTGCTAACTCTCTACTTACCGGACCAATAAGAAAATTCTCTCTTATCTCACTAGCATCTATCTCCTCTTGAAGTATGAATTCAATATCATTCTCTATACCTTGTTCTTTGATGGCGTAAATCATGCCAATCTGAAAAAAATTATTAAATTCTGAAAATCTTTTGAAATCGGGTAAAGCAACTATATAAGAACCATCAAAATTGCCCTGGTTCGCTATAAGATTTAAATTTGTTATGTTGTTAAAACCAAAAGCATTAGCATCAGAATCAATAAATTTTTTTTTATCTGACTGATTAGAGATAGATGAACAACTGGTAATAATTAAAATATAAAATAGAAATGAGACAATTCTTAATAACATGAACTTTTATATTATACCTTCTCCTATAGGCAATCTTGATGATATTACTTTTAGATCGGTCCAGATCTTAAAGGAAGTAGACCTTTTAATCGTAGAAAATTTGAAGAAAGCTAAAATTATCTTGAAACATTATGATATAAAGCCTAAAAACATAGTCGTTTACAATGATAAATCTAATGAGAAAGATAGAAAAAAGATAATTAGTCTACTAAAGAAAATATCTTCAGGCGGTATTATGTCTGAAGCTGGCACGCCATTAATTTCTGACCCTGGCTTTAAATTGATAACTGATTTAATTAGTTTAAAAATAAAAATTATTCCACTTCCAGGCGCAACTTCAGTAATTAGCTCTCTAGTTGCTAGCGGCTTACCAACAAATCACTTTCAATTCATAGGCTTCTTTCCAAAGGTTAAAAAAGATGCTGAATCGTTATGTAGCAGTCTTTTAAAGTTTGATGGAACAACGATAATCTTTGAATCTCCAAAAAGAATAATAAATACACTTAATTTTCTGGGCCAGAGGCTTGGAGATCTTGCTGAAGTTTGTGTGGCAAAAGAAATAACAAAAATACATGAAAGCTTCTTTAGAGGAACCCCAAAAAAAATTGAAAAGTTTTTGTTAGAGAATAAAAATTTAGTAAAAGGAGAGTTTGTTATTCTTGTCAAAGTTACAAATGTAGAGGAATCATTTTTATTGGCAGATAGGATCTATAATCAATTGTCATCCAAACTTTCATTAAAAGATATTTCAAAAGTAGTTTCTGAAATTACGGGCATTAATAAAAATAAAATTTATAAAAGATTTTTATCTTTTTCTAAAAACTCCTGATATTATATGTGGCTGAGTTGGTCGAGCTATCGCTTAATTAATTAAGAGGAAAGTCCGGACTTCAAAGAGTATAGTGCCAGTTAACGACTGGGAGACGTGAGTCTACGGCTAGTGCCACAGAAAATATACCGCCATTATTGGTAAGGGTGAAAAGGTAAGGTAAGAGCTTACCGCCTAATTAGAATTAGGGCATGGTAAACCCCACTTGAAGCAATGCCAAATAGAGATTAAATTGCGTTGCTCGCGCATAATCTGGGTAGGCAGCATGAATGTTTTGGTAACAAAGCATCTAGATAAATGATAGCTGTTAACAGAATCCGGCTTATAGACCAACTCAAACCTCTCATATAAAATTCTCTTATGACTTGGGAAATTTTAGATTCTGATTATGAGCAAGCAAAGATAACAGTTCTTGGAATTGGGGGTGGCGGCGGCAATAGTATAAGCCATATGATTAATTCAGGAATCAAGGGCGTTAACTTTATATGTGCGAATACAGATGCCCAAGATCTAAGCAAAATACATAGCGCTAAAAAGATAATACTAGGTGAAGAATTAACTAAAGGACTTGGCGCTGGTAATGACCCAGAGAAGGGTAGAGCCGCAACTGAGCTAAGCATAGAAGAAATAAAGAAGCATCTTGAAAATACTGAAATGTTATTTCTTACAGCAGGTATGGGCGGTGGTACTGGTACAGGCGGAGCACCTATAATTGCAAAATTAGCAAGAGATATGGGCATACTGACTGTTGGTGTAGTGACGACACCTTTTAAACATGAAGGTGCAAAAAGAGCTAACCAAGCTAAAGTTGGAATCTCAGATCTCATAGATAATGTTGATTCATTAATTGAAATAGATAATGAAAAAATTTTTCAAGCATTTCCTGAAGATTCTGATTTATTAGAAGGATTCGATGCAGTAGATGACGTATTAACCAATGCATTAAAAAGTGTTACTAATGTAATTTTGACTGATACGGCTAGAATGAATATAGATTTTGCAGATGTTAAGGCTGCCATGTCTCATAAAGGAATGGCTATTATGTGTTATGGTACTGCAGCTGGACCAAACAGGGCTGCAGAGGCTGTTAATAATGCCTTAAATAATCCATTTTTTGATCAAGCTGATATGAGGAATGCAAAAGGCTTAATTGTAAATGTCTGTGCTTCAAGTTTAGAAAAAGAAGAGCTACTTGAAATAATGAATCATGCTCAAAATATTGGTAAGGATAATATCGAAGCAATATCAGGGTTAATGATAGATGAATCATATGGAGATGAAATATCAGTAACAATCATAGCCACTGGACTTAGAAGGTTTAATCTTGATGAATTTAGACCTTCATATATACCTACACCTTCAATGAGTCCATTGAATGGAAATGCAAATTCAAATTCTGACGGCTATATAAATTTAAATAATTTAAAAAAAATTGATATTAAAGAAACTCTTAGGAGATTAAAGGATTAAACATTACCCTGTTTTACTTAAAGAATCAGTTGACCATCTTGTAACAGATAGAAATGGTATATACATAGATTGTACTTTTGGTAGAGGCGGACATAGCAAAGAAATACTTAATAGAATAAGTAAAAGTGCAAAATTATATTCTTTTGATCTTGATCCGGATGCATTGATAGCATCAAAAGAAATTAAATATGGAAATTTCAATTTCATTCATGATAATTTTCGTAATTTAGATCGTTATTTCGATAATAGCTCAATTTCAGGAGCAATAATTGATTGTGGTCTTTCATCACCTCAACTTGACAGTCCTGATAGAGGTTTTAGCTTTCAAAAAAAGGGACCTTTGGACATGAGATTCAATAATCAGTCAGGCATGACATGTTCAGATATAGTCAATAAATATAAAGAAGAAGAAATAAGTCATATATTATGGGCTTATGGTGAAGAAGAGGAATCCAGAAGAATCGCTAAAGCAATAGTTGAAAGAAGATCAGATAAGCCCTTCACAAACACACTCGATTTATCGGACCTAATTAAAAGAAATAAAAAAATAAGAACAAAGAAACATGCAGCAACAAAATCGTTCCAAGCTTTAAGAATTGCTGTAAATAATGAAGTTCTTAATCTTGAAAAATGTCTTGAAGAGCTTAAGAAAAAAATCATTAAAGGTGGAAAAATTGTGGTCATTTCTTTTCATTCGTTAGAAGATAGGCTTGTAAAAAATGCATTCAAAGAAAAGATAAATATTCATGAAAAACGAATACCTATAATAGAGGAAGAAAAAAATCTTACATATAGAACTCATAAGCTTATATATCCTACTAAGGATGAAGTTAAAATAAATGTAAGATCAAGAAGTGCAAAAATGAGAGTAATCGAAAAATTATGAAATTATTAGATTTTTTTCTATTAAGTCTATTAGTGTTAGTGACTTGTCTTGCTCTAGTTAAAGTAAATCTTGTTTTTGAATACAAAAGAAATTTTGAGCATTTAGATAAAGTCCATCAAAAAATCTCATCCTTAGAGAATCAGAATACAAAACTAAATCTTGAAATATCATTAATAAAATCATCACCTTTTATATATGAAAGGGCGTTAGATCTAGGAATGAAAGAGCCTGAAATTGTGGAATAATGATAAAACTCAGAATTATTTTTTTAATCTTTTTGATCTTATTATTATTGCCAATCTTCAGATATTACGAGCTTAGTAAAGATAGAGACCTTTTTGTTTCTAAAGGCACAAATCAGAGCACGGTTACAGAAATTAATTTTTTGCCTAGAGGAAAGATTGTTGATAGAAATGACAATCAATTAGCACTCGACATAGTTCGACAAACATTACTTTTTAGCAATGAAACACAAAAAGAGACAGTATTTAAACTTGCTAAAGCTGAAGGAATCCCCATCTTTTTGAACTCTAACAGAAGACTTTGGTTTGAAAATGAAATTGATGTAGATTTTTTAAAAAAAGCTAAACTCGCATGTAATTGTTCTTTAATTCAAGAACCAAGATCAAGAAGATATTATCCTTATGGTTCTATCGCAAGTACAGTAATAGGATTTTCAGGAACTGATGGAGGTCTTGAAGGTGTTGAAAAAGTTTTTGAAAATGAAGTATCAAAAAGCGAATCATCTCAATCTTTTTTGCGCAATAGACGTGGTGAAAAAAATTTTGGCGACTTAACTAGTTTTAATTTGTCCAATGACCAAAAAAGTTTAAAGCTTACATTAGACATCACTCTCCAATACAAATTATTCGATGAGCTAAAAAATGCAATTTCTGCAAATGATGCAAAAGGAGGTTATGCATTATTAATGGATGCTAAAACTGGTGATATTTTAGCTATGGCAAGCTATCCTACATTCAACCCTAATGATTCTTCGAGAGTTATCGAAAAAAATAGATTAATTGATGATTTTTATGAACCGGGATCTTTAATAAAACCATTTACGGTAGCAGGAGCTTTACAGCTAAAGCTAATAGAAAAAGATACCGAGTTAGATACCAATCCTGGATGCATAACACTTTCTAAATATAAAAGATGTGAGGCTGGAGGTAAGAATTTCGGAAAAATAAACTCGCATGAAGTCATCGCTAATTCTTCACAAGTTGGTACAGCAATGATTGCTATTAAATTTTCAGACCAACTTTTAAGAGACAATTTAAGTCAATTTGGTTTTGGAGAGAATCTAAATATGAATTGGACTACCGGTTATCCAGGCTTGATTCTTGATAGACCTAAATTGTATGAAATTGATAAAGCCTCTTTAGGCTATGGATATAGTATGACTGCAAATTCTTTACAGATAGCTAGAGCATATAGCGTGTTTGCAAATAAAGGTTATATGATTGAACCAAAAATTAAATTTGATGAAGAAGTAGTCGAAAAAAAAGTCTTAGATGAAGATATTGCAATATTTATTCTAGACGCTTTAAGGGATGTTGTTCTTAATGGAACAGCAAAAGACTTGGAAAATACATCTGTAAGCTTAGCAGGGAAAACAGGTACAGCTGAAAAATATATTGAAGGAGTTGGCCGAGCAAAAGATGGAAGATACTTATCAAGTTTTGCATCTATTTTTCCATATGAAGATCCAAAATTTATAATGGTCGTTACCATTGATGAGCCTGATCCTAATAACTATTTTGGTGCAGATGTTGCAGCTCCAGTTGTTGCAAAAATGTCTGAATTTATGAAGAGGTTAAAACTTTTATGATTAATCCTTTAGATAATATGAATTTTGAGAAGAGAAACTTCGTTTCTCATTCAAAATACATAAAAGATGATGATATTTTTATTTCTTTAAAAAATGGGATCAAGTATCTCAGTCAAGAAGATATCAATAAACTTTCTTTAATTCTAGTAGACAGCAAATTTGAGCAGTATGACAATCCAAAGATTTTAAAAATAAATAATCTTGAAGAAAACTATCTCAATTGGATTGATGAAATTTATGATATTCAACAAACAACGTTTAAAAATTTTTTTGTGACAGGAACAAATGGAAAGACCACTACAATAGAGCTACTTAGCCAGGCTTTTTCATTTAACTCCATCCCTAATTCTACAATAGGCACCCTTGGAACATACTTGAATGGAAATAAGTACTTCAGTAATAATTTAACAACTGAGGAGCCGTTATTTGTTAGATCAGTTATGCGAAAATGCTCTGAAAACAACATTAAGAATATATTTATTGAGGCATCATCAATAGGGTTACATCAGAATAGACTTAAAGGTTTGACTGTTGAGCATGCAGCATTAACTAATATTTCAAGAGATCATCTTGATTATCATAAAAGTTTTGATGAGTACTTATCATCAAAGCTTAAACTAGCTGAAAATACTACTCTAAAAACATTATCTTATAATTTGGATGAAGAGCATTTCTCAAATATAGAGACTGCATTTAAGGGTGAAAAAATTTACTCAGTATCTAATAAACAAAAGAATGCTGATATTTACTTCGAAATTAAAGAATTTAAAGAAAATGGCAGAATAAATTTTTCTGCAAAAACTCCATGGGGCGAGTTTAATTCAAGCCCTAAACTGCATGCAGAATATAACATATATAATTTGCTTCTTTCATTACCTTACTACTTTTCCATAACTTCAAATTGCACAGAATTTTTTTCTGCTGCAGATGAAATGACATTACCTGATGGAAGACTTCAAAAAATTCCTAATGAAAATATATTTATTGATTTTGCTCATACGCCAGATGCTCTAGATGCAGTTTGCTCTGAACTTAAACGAAAAAATTATAAAGGATTAAAGTTAGTTTTTGGCGCCGGAGGAGATAGAGATCAAGGCAAAAGAGAACTAATGGGAAATATTGCTCAAAAATACGCAAAAAAGATTTATATTACATCTGACAATCCGAGATTTGAGAAACCTGATGAAATTATAGAGATGATCGCAGCAGGAATTTCTGATAAAGAAAAAGTGATCATTGAACTAGATAGAGCAGAAGCAATAAGCATGGCAATTAATGAATTAAAAAAAGATGAAATTCTTTTGATAACAGGAAAAGGCCATGAAGAATATCAGATAATAGGAGATGATAAGAAAGCATTCTCAGACTATGAGGAGGTTTTGAAGTGTATAGAGTAAAAGGATTAGAAAAACTAAGCGATTATGCAAATGCATTAGACATAACTGGTCCTGATAAAGATTGTGATATAGCGTCTATAAAATTTGATTCAAGAGACTCCAAGAGCAACGATATATTTATACCTATAAAAGGGCAAAAATTTAATGGAGAAGATTTTACCAAGTCAGCTTTAGGCAATGGTGCTGCTGTAATTACGGAAAAGAATCTTAATGGCTTAACTCTTAAAGTTAAAAATGTTTATGAATGTTTATTGAAATTAGCAAAAATAAATTTAGAAAATATTAGACCAAAAATTATTTTTATTACGGGTAGTTATGGAAAAACGACTATCAAGGATATGTTAAAGCATCATCTTGGTAGTCAATGCCACTGCAGCAAAGATAATGAAAATAATGAATTTGGCATACCATTTACAATTTTAAGTATGCCAGCAAATACAAAGTTCTTGGTAGTTGAATGCGGAGCAAGAAAAAAGAATGATTTTGATTTAATTTCTCAGAAGCTATTCTGCGATATTTTCATAGTAACGAGCATAGCAAGCAATCACCTAGAATCTTTTGGCGATTTAGATAGTATTACAAATACAAAACTTAAACTAAAAAACTGTTTAGTTAAAAAAGATAATTTTATTGATGGACGAAAAATAGCTGAAGTTAATTTTCAATTACATAATCAAAAAATTGTCGATATGACTATGGGTTTTTTGGGCGTTACAGATTCTCTAAATCATGATTCATTTAAACCTACGAAAGGAAGAGGAAATAGAATTAGTAAATCTAATGGAGAAATAATTGATCAAACTTATAATGCACATCCAAAAACTATTTATGAGACTGTTGCTATGGAGGATCCAAGTAAAACTACTTTAATATTAGGAGATATGGCCGAGCTTGGTAAGGACGAACTTAGCATTCATATAGATGTACTAATAAAACTTAAAAAATATAAAATTTTTGTAACGGGAAATTTATTCAAAAAAGCGCTTAAACAAACAAAAACTTCAAATGTTACTTATTTTCATGGTTTAGAAGATTTTCCAAAACAAATTTTAGTTAAAAAATTAGATGCAGGAGAAAATTTATATTTTAAAGGTTCAAGGTCTAGTAAAATGGAGCAATATTTAAACTTGATAACTGATGATTGATATTTTGTTAAATTTCCTTCCAGAAAAATCAAACTTTATAAATCTATTCTCCTATCTAACAACTAGGACTATTTTGGCAACTTTAACTGGACTAATGATGGTCCTTTTACTTGGAGAAACATTTATTAAACGAATCAGATCACTTCAATTTCAGCAATCCATTGGCGATCGCGGTCCAGATAGCCATAAGATTAAAGATGGTACACCGACTATGGGGGGCTTACTAATAATTGGAAGTGTAATTTTATCTGGTTTTTTATGGGGCGATTTAACAAACAAATATCTTTTAATATCTATCTTCTGTTTATTTATGTTTGCTTTGATAGGTTTTGTAGATGATTACAATAAGATAAAACAAAAAAACCAAGAAGGCATGTCTGGAATATCTAAAATTTTCTGGCAATTTATCTGTGCATGCATCATATCAGTCATTTTGTATACCACGGCAGAAAATAAATCAGAGATATCTTATATAGTGCCTTTTTTTAAGGAGGTTGTTCTAGATTTTGGAGTTTGGTTCATATTTATTTCTATTTTTATAATTATCGGAAGTTCTAATGCAGTTAATTTAACTGATGGCTTAGATGGTCTTGCTATATTGCCAGTGATAATAATAACTGCAGCACTTGGTGTAATTGCTTGGGCTTCTGGAAATATAATTGCTGCTGACTATCTCTATATTCCACATATTGTTGGAACAGGAGAACTATTGGTTCTCTGTGGTGCAATGATTGGCGCAGGAATAGGGTTTCTATGGTTTAACACTTATCCTGCTCAGATATTTATGGGTGATGTTGGGTCTCTTTCAATGGGAGCATTCATAGCACTTGTTGCAATAATCGTTAGACATGAAATAGTCTTTGCGGTAATGGCAATGGTTTTCGTAATGGAAGCAATGAGTGTTATTTTACAGGTCACTTCTTTTAAGTTAAGAAAGAAAAGAATATTTAGAATGGCTCCTATTCATCATCATTTCGAACTCATGGGCTGGAAAGAGCCTAAAATAATTGTCAGGTTTTGGATCTTAACCTTTATTTTTGTTTTAATTGGCCTATCTCTATTGAAGATTAGATAATGAAATCATTAATCTTTGGTTATGGAAAGACAGGAAAATCATTCGAGAGATATTTAAAAAATAAAAATATAGTTTTTGATATTTACGATGATGATACAAATAAATTACCAGAAGCTCATCAAGGAAAAGACATAAATCCATCATTTAATTCTCTAAAAAATTACAAAGATATTTATGTTTCTCCAGGAATAAAGTTACAAAATTATTTAACTAAAAGTGAGATCACTAATCTAAATCTAAAGAGTGATTTAGATATATTTTTCTTAGAACACAATTCATTTAAAGTTGGAATTACAGGTACAAATGGAAAAAGCACATTGGTGCATTTTCTAGAGCAAGCCTTAAATTACTCCAGTTCAGCTATAGCTCTAGGTAATATTGGCAATCCAGTATTAGAAAATCTTGATCACCAAAAAAAATATAGTGTTATTGAAGTTTCAAGTTATCAATTGGAAAAAATGGAAAGCAATTTTTTTGATTTAGCTATTATCACTAACATTGAACACGATCATATTCAATTTCATGGAACTTTTAAGAGGTATAAAGAAGCGAAGCTTAAAATATGCAGGGATAAAATAAAGACCATCTTCTGTGATGGCCATGATTATGAAACCATTGCTAAGAAAATTGCTAAAGATCTAGAACCTAATTCAAACTACGATGACCTAAAATTATTTCCACTCCCACATAGGCTTGAGGAGTTTGCAGGAAGATTTATAGATGATTCTAAATCAACAAATTCCTCTTCGTTGAAGCATGCAATATCAAAGTTAGAATTTTCAGGAGTACTAATTGTCTGTGGAGACCCAGATAAAGAATGCTTGAATGAAATAATTATCAAAGGGCCAAAAAAGGTTTACATTTTTGGAAATCATAGAAAAGATCTTCTGAAGATCATGAACCATCATAATATTAAAGATTTTGCCACTCTTGATGAGGTTCTTAAAGACTTAAAAGATTTGAATGATTCTTCAAAAATTTTATTTTCACCCGGTAACCCTAGTGGAAAGGATTTTCAGAATTTTAGCGAGAGAGGCCAATACTTTAAAAATAAAGTATTAAAATATTTTGGTGAATAAAAAAGAGAGTCTTTTAGATAAATCTTTATTAATACCATTTGCGATACTTACAGCTATAAGTATCGTTTTTATATATTCATCCTCTAGTGTTGTAGCTGATGCAGGTTTTGGCAATCAATATTTTTATCTACAAAGACAATTAGTAGCTCTATCTATAGGGTTATTTGCTGGAGCAATATTTTTATTTGTTCCTATATCTTTTTATAGAGAGAATGGGCTATTACTTATATTAATATCAGCATTTTTACTTTCTTTAGTATTTATTCCGGGGATCGGTGTTGAAAAAAATGGAAGCCTTAGATGGATTAATATTGGCTTTAATATTCAACCTTCAGAAATTGCAAAAATTTTTGTTCCTATTTATCTTTGCGGATATTGCCTAAGAAGAAAAGATCAATTAGAAAATTCTTGGTGGGGTTTTGTTAAGCCATTAATTCTCACATCGATTATAAGTGTATTGCTTTTACTTGAAATGGATCTTGGTGCAACTGTCGTTATATTTGCTATAGGAATATTAATTTTATTCATAGGAGGGGCAAAATTTAATCAGCTTCTCATATTATTTCTAGTATTTATTTCAATTGTTATTTTAATTGCTTACTTCAATGAGGAGAGATGGAGCAGAGTTGTTAGTTTCTCTAATCCTTGGGACGATGTAAGGGGAACTGATTATCAACTAATAAATGCTTTAGTTGCTTCAGTGCAAGGCGGTTTTTTTGGACTAGGCATAGGGGAAAGTACACAAAAATATTACTTTCTGCCTGAATCACATACTGATTTTATATTTTCAATTTTTGTTGAGGAAACTGGGGTAATTGGTATGACATTATTATTTAGTTGTTATTTAGTTATTCTATGGAGATTATTCAAACTTGCTCATAGTTCTATGAAAAAGAACTTCTTTTTTAACAGCCTTTTAATATCTTTCTTTGCTTTATTATTCTTCATGCAAACTTCTTTAAATATTTTCGTAAATTTAGGCTTAATCCCAACAAAAGGACTAGCATTGCCATTTATAAGTTATGGGCGCAGCAGTGTTATTATGAATTTTGTAGCTTTAGCTATCACATTAAGAGCTAGCTGGGAATTTAGGAATAATATTAAATGAAAATTGCAATTTTTGCTGCTGGGACTGGGGGTCATATTTTTCCTGCATTATCTATAGCAGAGGAATTCAAGAGAGAAGATGTAATCTTTTTTGCATCAAGCAGAGAGCTAGAGAAAAAAATTTATAAAGAAACTGAGTATAAAGTCATTTATCTAGACATCGATGGATTCAGAGGTAAAGGCATATTTGAGAAATTAATATGGCCAATTAGTTTTATTTATAGTTTATTTACAGTTATTTATATTCTAATTAAAAATAATCCAAAAAAAGTTCTCCTAATGGGTGGATATATCTCATCACTGGGATTGGTGGCAGGAAAGATTCTTTTTAAAAGTCTGTACATACATGAACAAAATTCTATTCTTGGAACATCAAACAATATCGCAAAAAATTTCGCTAAGAAAGTATTTACAGGATTCAAATTAGACCTAAGTAATGAATATAATTCTGGAAACCCAATTAGAAAAGAAATAAGAGGATCAAGCTACTTCGATTTTCCGGATAAAGATAAAATATTAATAATTGGTGGCAGTCAGGGCTCAAAATTTTTTAATGATAATTTACCTCAAGTGTTAGTTGAGTCAGACATCTCAGAAAAAATAATTTTTCAGAAAGGCAGCCATATACTTAATTTTGAATCTAGTAATATTGAATTTATCGATTTTATAGATGATATCTCAAAGATATTTACTAAAACGAAATTTGTGATATGTAGGTCTGGAGCCTCAACAGTAGCTGAATTACAGTCTTATGGTATGCCAGCACTATTTTTCCCCTTACCAAACTCTATAGACAATCATCAAAAGTATAATGCTACTTTTGCTGCAAAAGATGGAGGGGCTAGAGTTTTTAATGAAGAGGAATTCAGCAAAAAAGAGTTTTTAGCAGAACTAAATAGATTTAATTCTCTAGATTTAAGAGAATTAAGTATGAAAATTAAAAAAGAAATACATTTAGATGCAGCAAAAAAAATAGCAAATGAAATTAAGCAAAATTAAAAATATTCATTTTATTGGAATAGGTGGAGTTGGAATGGTTGGAATAGCAGAAATGCTTTTAAACCAGGGCTTTGCTGTTTCTGGCAGTGATCTAGTGGAAAATAAAAATACTGAAAGACTTAAGTATCTAGGGGCAAAAATTTTTATTGGCCATAATGAAAAGAATGTAAGAGATTCAGATGTTGTTGTTTACTCTACAGCAGTTACTGAATCAAATCCTGAGATGCGATGTGCAAGGTCTTTAAATAAAACAATCATTGCAAGGGCAGAAATGTTATCAAGCCTTATGCGTGGATTCCAAAGCATAGCTGTAGCTGGTTCACATGGAAAAACAACGACTACAAGTCTCATAGCTAATATTTTTATAAAAGCCAAACTTGACCCTACATATATAATTGGTGGGAGGATATTGGGACAAGAAGATAAGAGTATTCTTGGCTCTAGTGAGTATCTTATTGTTGAAGCTGACGAGAGTGATGCATCATTTCTACATTTAAGTCCAGAGATAAGCGTAATAACTAATGTTGATAATGATCACCTGGATTTCTACGAAAATAATATAGAAAAACTCAACGAAACATTTCATCAATTTCTTGAAAATTTACCTTTCTATGGCACAGCAATAATTTGTACTGATGAAGAAAGGTCTGAAAAGCTTTTCAACAATCTAGCTAGACCAAAGATATCTTATGGATTTAGCAGATCAGCAGATTACTATTTAAAAGATTTAAAACAAGTAAGTAATTTTCAGGAATTTACTTTGGTGAGAAACTCAGTTGGTAAGGAAGTTAGATTGAAATTGAAAATTGCTGGACGCCATAATGCATTAAATGCAACAGCTGCATACATAGTTGCAAAGGAAGCAGGCATAACCACAAAAACTATAAAAGATTCTCTAAAGTCGTTTGGAGGAGTATCTAGAAGACTTGAATTCAAAGGAGACTTAAAAATTAACAATAAAAAAGTAAAGTTACTTGATGATTATGGCCATCACCCAACAGAGATTAGTGCAACAGTTGCAGCGATTAAGTCTTCTCATAAAAATAAAAAAGTTAATATGATTTTTCAGCCTCATAGATATTCACGATCCTCGATACTTTTTGATGATTTCATAGAGTGCCTTGGAGCAGTAGATAAAGTGATTATTCTAGATATTTACTCAGCGGGAGAACAAAATAGTGAGCGCATAAGTTCTTATGATTTTGTTAATTCTTTAATTAAAAGGGGCAAGAAAGCCTTTTTTGCTAAAAATTTAAAAGAAATTTCTAAAATCCTTGAAGCTGAAGTAATGAATAATGAAATTCTTGTTACACAAGGAGCTGGCAACATAGTTGATATTTCAAATTCTCTTTTGGCAATGTACAAATGAAAGAAGTCATCATTCTTTATGGAGGGAATTCAGATGAAAATGAAATATCTGAACTTACAGCAAATTCAATAAATAACCATATAGATAGACAAAATTTTTTACCTACTTTGCTGAATTTAAATGATTTTAAAGTTGATAAAATCAAAAGAGATTCGATTGTTTTTATAGCAATCCATGGTGCTGGAGGCGAAGATGGTGAGATACAAAAAATTTTAAAAGAGCAAGCAATAACTTTTACTGGTTCAGATCAAAAATCATGTGAAAATTGTTGGAATAAAATCAAATCAAAAAAAATCCTTATAGAAAATCAACTTCCAACTCCTGAATATATTGTTTCAAGTCAAAATATGAAAATTGATCCTGACACTGATTTTTTAAACTACCAAGGTGGTTTTTTTGTTAAGCCTAATTGTAATGGATCAAGTTTAGGAATTTCTAAGATAAAAAATAAAGGAAAGCTAAAAGATGCAATAGCCTTCGCTAATAAATTTTCACAAGAGGTATTAATAGAAAAAGCATATAACGATTCCGAATATACAGTAGGCATCCTTAATGGAGAAGCATTAGAGCCTCTACAAATTTTGCCTGATTCTAATAGAGGCTTTTATGATTACACAGCTAAATATGAATCTGCAGAAACAAAAAAGACTCATTTAAATGACCAAGACCTAAAAGATGAATTAAAAAAAATTGCACTTAAAGCATTTGATTCTCATGGCTGTAGAATATGGGGCAGAGTCGATTTTGTCTTTGATGGTAAAAACCTAGGCATTTTAGAGATCAACACTGTTCCAGGGTTCACTGAAAAGAGTTTATTCCCTTTGGCTGCAAAAAAATCAGGGATAAACTATCAAGAACTAATAACAATGATAATTGAAGGATCATTTAAAGAAGCATGATTTGTATTTTAGATTTAGGCACATCAAAAATAAGCTCTATTCTAGTAAAAGATGAAGATTTATCTCCTGAAGTGATAGCTTTTTCATCGGTTGAAACTTCTGGCATTAAAACAGGATCAATAATAAATATTAGCCAAATTTCTGAAGATATTTCAAAGTGCATAAATGAATTAGAGGATAAGTCTGGAGAAAAAATAAAAGATATCATTGTAAGTTTCTCTGGAGAACAAATATCCAGTATCAATTCTACTGGCTCTGTAATTATTAGACAAAAAGAAGTTACTGCTCGAGATGTTCAGTCTGCTCTTAATATGTCTTCAACTTTAAAAGTGCCAAATGATAAAACATTACTTTTTGTATCACCAAATGAGTATATTATTGATGGACAGCCTGGTATCGCACAACCAATAGGAATGAATGGTGTAAGACTAGAAGCCAAGTCTCATTTAATATATTGTTCACAAAACACAAAAGAGAATATCTCAAAGTGTATTGAAGAACTGAATGATTTGAGAATAAAAAAATTCTATTACAATCAGTTGGGTGCTGCTGAAAGTGTTCTAACAAAGGACCAGAGAGAGCTTGGCGTTTGTTTGCTAGATATAGGTGCAGGAACTACTGATCTAACTATTTACAAAGGAGGATCAATTCGTTTTTCAAAAGTTTTCCCTTATGCAGGAGATTTTATTACTGAAACTATTGCCACATCTCTTAAAATTACATCAACGCAAGCAGAAGAAGTTAAGAAGAAATATGGATGCGCTATCTTAGATTCTGATTCTCAAGATTCATTAAGAATAATGGGAAATAATGGAAATAGAGATAAAGAAATATCAAGAAAAGCACTTTCTGAAGTGATTGAGAAATCTCTAACTAGAATTATAAGACACTGCGCTATTTGTGTTGAAGATAATGGCATGTTGGGTTCTATGCCTACTGGTTATGTTCTTACAGGCGGGACATCAAATCTAGAAGGCATAAAAAAATTAGGAGAGAGCGTTACAAAAAACAACTTTGAAATAGGCTTACCAACAATTGAAATGCCTGCTAAATCAGAACAACTCATTAAACCACAATTTAGCCCTATTCTCGGAATGATAAAATTTTGTGTCTTAGAACAAAATAAACAGTTTACCTTTAATCAAAGCAGGGGTATCATAGGCCGGATGCTTGAATGGTTCAGGTCAGAATTTGGTACTTAAATAATGCAGAATTATGAATTAATGTTACTACTAAATCCAAATACGATGGATGAAGTTGATGAATTCCTTGATGATCTAAAAAAGATAATCCAAGAAAATAAAGGAGATTTAGTTGACACAAAGCTACTAGGTAAAAGGCAATTAGCTTATCCAATTAATAATATGAATTATGCAAACTATGTTCATCTTGATGTAAAAATTGAGCCTGAAACTTTACCGATATTAGAAGAAAAATTTAGGTATGATCAAAATGTATTTAGGCATTTAACTGTTAAATTAGGCGTTTAGATGGCAGAAGAAAAGAAAATAAATATTGATTACAGAGATCCGGAATCTTTAAAATACTTTGTATCTGATAATGGAAAAATTCTTTCTTCAAGATACACAAGATTAAATGCAAAAGATCAAAGAAAACTTACTAAAGCTGTGAAGAAAGCAAGAATTCTTGGATTTTTGCCATTTACAGATAAGCATAAAGTTGAAGAAAGTCGATGAAAGTTGTACTAGTTACAAAAATTAAGAATCTTGGTAACATTGGAGATATCGTTGATGTCAAGTCTGGATTCGCAAGAAATTTTTTACTTCCGTATCATAAAGCCTTACCAGCTACAGAAGAATACATAAAAGACTTTGAAGAAAAAAAAGAAGAATATCTAAAGAAAGCACAAGATGAATTATCCCTTGCAGAGGCAAATGCTCTTAAAGTTGAAGGTTTAAAATTAATAATTTCTGCTAATGCACAAGAAAGCGGAGCACTATTTGGCTCAGTAGGGATTGCTGAAATACTTGAATCTATTCATGAAAAAGGCCTTGATTTTGTAAAACGTTCATCAATAATTCTGTCATCTGGACCTATAAAAGAAGTCGGAGAATTTGAAGTAAACGTTGAACTTCATCCAGAAATAGTTAAATCTATATCTATAGAAGTAAAAGCAAAATAATGCCAAGCAACATTGAAGCTGAACAAGCAGTATTAGGATCGTTATTATTATCTAAGGAAAAATATCCCGAGGTTGACGCTCTAATAAATCCAGGTGACTTTGAGTCTGAAGCTCACAGAGAAATTTATGAATGCATAAAACAACTTGCAGATGAAGGCAAGGGTATAGACCATATTACTGTATCTAAACAATTAGATAGAAAGAATTCTCTTCAAAGAGTTGGTGGTGTCGATTATTTAAAAGAGCTTCAAAAAGTTCCTGTTTCTGCTCTAGCTGCCGATAGTTACGCCAATCTTGTAAAAGATCAATCAATTGATAGAAATTTAAAGAAAGTATTGCAAGAAATAATTAAAACTTCAGACGATCCTAAAGGTAAGACTAGTGATGAAATCCTAAGCGAAGCTGAAGCCAAGATATTTGAATTATCTGAGAATAGAACTAAAGATGATTCATTAAAAAAGATTGAAGAATATGTAGGACCAACATTAGATAGACTAGAAGAGTTATCAAAAAAACAGGGAGAATTGATTGGCATTTCTTCTGGTTTTAAAGCAGTTGATGGCGTAACTCAAGGATTACAAAAAGAAGATCTTATTGTAATTGCAGGAAGACCAAGTATGGGTAAAACATCTTTGGCAATGAACATTGCTGAAAATGTAGCAAAAGATGAAGATGGTTGTGTGCTAGTCTTTAGTTTGGAGATGTCATCAGAATCTCTTACTTCAAGAATGTTAGCTTCTATGGCAGGCATTTCACAGCAAAGTTTTAAATCTGCAAATTTAACGGATAGACAATGGGAAAAAACTATTCAACAAGCAAAAAAACTTGAGAATATGGATATTCATATCGATGACAAACCAAATATTTCGCCAATGGAGATTAGGGCTAAGGCAAGAAGATTAGCTAAGAAACATAGAAATAATGGTGGAGTAAAGCTCATAGTAATTGACTATATTCAATTAATGCAGATGCCTGGAAGGACTGAAAACAGAGTTAATGAATTATCTGATATATCAAGATCTTTAAAATACTTAGCTAAAGAGGTAAATGCACCTGTAATTGTGCTATCACAGCTAAACAGAGCTGTAGAACAGAGACCTAACAAAAGACCACAAATGGCAGATTTAAGAGACTCAGGAGCTATTGAGCAAGATGCAGATCTTATATTCATGCTTTATAGAGATTATCTTTACACTAATGATGAAGATTGGAAAAATGTTGTTGAGTTAAGGCTTGTTAAACATAGGAATGGTCCAACAAAAGATATACTTCTTTCTTTTAGAGATGAATTAACAAGATTTGGGGATTTAGCTCCAGAAATTATGAACAGTTATGCGGAAAACAGAACTGCAGATTAATCTTTCAAACCTAGAGAACAATCTCAAAGTAATAAAGTCGACAACCTCTGCAGAAATCCAAGCAGTAATAAAAGCAAATGCTTATGGTCTTGATATCAATGAAATTTGTGAAAATATTGAAAATGAGGTTGAATCTTTTGCTGTCATCACAGTAGATGAAGCTCTGAATCTAAGAAAAAAAACAAAAAAACCCATTCTAATTTTGCAGGGAGTTCATGAAATTGCAGATTACGATAAGGTAAAAGATTTTAATTTAGATTTTGTTATTCATTCTGATTGGCAATTATATGACATGCCTGAGATAGATTTTTCTAACAGTAGAGCTTGGCTAAAAATAAATACTGGAATGAATAGATTGGGTTTTCATCCAGAAGAATTCCTAGACCGATATCAAAAATTAGCAGATAAAAATTTGAAAGACTTAATTCTTATGTCTCATTTAGCCTCATCAAGTGAGAAATCAGATCCAAGGAACATGGAACAAATAAAACTTTTTTCTAATTTGACTAAAGGCTTAAATAACAAAAGAAGCCTTGCTAACTCCGGAGCAGTATTTAATTTTAATGAATCTCACTTTGATATTGTTAGACCTGGTATTGCTATCTATGGAGGTAAATATTTTGAACATGGAATTAAGCCTGTTACATGCTTAAGATCAAAAATAACGATGTTAAAAAATATTAAAGCTGGAGATAGTGTAGGTTATGATGGTTCCTGGGTAGCAGATTCCGATTGTATCATTGCTGGTATACCAATAGGGTATGCAGATGGATATCCTTATTCTTCTAAATCAACAGAAGTTAGCATTAATGGAAAAAAATTTAAAACAGCAGGCAAAATTAATATGGATTTAATAACAATTAATCTTGAGCAAGATTCCAGTATTAAAATAGGTGATTGGGTTGAATTGTGGGGTTTTAATACTGATTTAACTAATTTTTCACAAGAGTTTGATTCAATTTCTTATCAATTATTAACTAATATCTCGGGTAGAGTTAATAAAAATTATTTAGAATAGCGTAAGGATTTTATTTTGCTGAAAGATACGAGGTTTATTTTCGTTACAGGTGGTGTTGTTTCATCTCTAGGGAAAGGAATCGCTTCAGCATCTATAGGTTCAATTCTAGAATCAAAAGGTTATAAAGTTTCAGTAATTAAACTAGACCCATACTTTAATGTAGATCCAGGAACTATGAGCCCATTTCAGCATGGTGAAGTATTTGTTCTTGAAGATGGAACGGAGACAGATTTAGATTTAGGTCATTACGAAAGATTCATAGATAACGTATGTAGCAAGAAAAATAATTTTACAGCTGGAAAAGTCTATTACTCAGTATTAAGAAAAGAAAGAAAAGGAGAATATCTTGGTAAAACAGTTCAGATAATCCCTCATATTACAGATGAAATTAAGCGCAAGATTTTAAATGCTTCTAAAAATTGTGATATAGCTATTGTTGAGATAGGCGGAACAGTCGGTGACATAGAGGGACAGCCATTTATTGAAGCAATTAGACAATTAGGCCTCGAGTTAAAGAGTTACCAAACTTCATATTTGCATTTGACTCTTGTTCCTTATTTATCTAATGCAGGAGAATTAAAAACTAAACCTACTCAGCATTCAGTAAAGGAGTATCGAACGCTTGGAGTTCAGCCTGATATTCTTATCTGTCGTTCAGACTACGCTTTACCACAAGAAAGTAAGGAGAAAATTGCTTTATTCTGCTCAATGCCAAAAGATGGTGTTATTTCATTACCTAATCTAGAGACTATTTACCAAGTACCATTATTTTTAGCTGAGGAAGGGATTGATAAAATACTCACAAAGAGACTTCAGCTTGATAAAACAACTCCTAATCTTAAGGATTGGAAAAAGGTTGTAAAAAGAAAGCTAAAGCCTTCAAATGAATTAAATGTTTCTTTCGTTGGCAAATATGTTGATTTAAAAGACGCGTATTTTTCCTTGATAGAAGCGCTAGATCATGCGGGAATTCACAATGATACAAAAATTAATATAAATTACGTTAACTCTGAAAAAATTGAACAATCAAATTATAAAAAAGTTTTAAAGAATTCAGATGCTATTCTTGTGCCTGGAGGTTTTGGTAACAGGGGAATTGAAGGAATGATTTTAGCTGCCAGATTTGCAAGAGAAAATAAGATTCCATATTTTGGTATCTGCTTAGGCCTTCAAATTGCAATTATTGAGATGGCCAGAAATCTACTTAATCTTAAAGATGCAAATAGCACTGAATTTAAACCAAGAACAAAAAATAAAGTTATATCTCTTGTTACAGAATGGAAGAATAAAGATGGAACAATTGAAAGAAGAAATAAGAAATCTGATAAAGGAGGTACGATGAGGTTAGGTGCTCAAAAAGCATCTTTACTAAGCGGATCATTGGCTAGAACTTTATATAAAAAGAAAACTATTTTTGAAAGACATCGACATAGGTATGAAGTTAACCCAGAATATATCGCAATGCTTGAAAGGGAAGGTCTGATTGTCTCAGCAAGATCCGAAGTACATAACTTAGTAGAAATGATTGAGCTAAGAGATCATCCATGGTTTCTAGGGTGCCAGTTTCATCCTGAATTTACATCTAAACCAAAAACAGGACATCCTTTATTTAACGATTTTATTAAGACAGCTGTAAAATTAAAGAAGAAAAAATGAAAATAAATAATACACAAATAGCAAACGATAAAAGATTAACTATTTTTGGCGGCGTTAATGTCATCGAATCAGATGATCTTTTATTTAACGTAGCCGAAAAATTTAAATCTGCTGCAGAAAAATATAAATTTAATTATGTTTTTAAAGCCTCATTTGATAAGGCAAATAGATCTTCTGTAGATTCATTTAGAGGTCCTGGATTAGATGAAGGGCTCGAAAGCTTAAGAAAGGTAAAAGAAGAATTTAAAATTCCTTTAATAACAGACATACATGAACCAAATCAGGCTGAAGCTGTAGCAGAAGTTTGTGATGTTATTCAAATTCCAGCTTTTCTTTGTCGACAAACTGATTTAATTGTTGCAGCAGCAAAAACGAAAAAAATTATTAATATTAAGAAACCACAGTTCTCATCTGCAAAAGAAATGTTTCATGCAGTAAGTAAATGCGAACAAGCTGGTAATCCAGATATAATTCTCTGTGAGCGAGGAAATATTTTTGGCTATAACAATTTGGTAGTCGATACACTAAATTTTCAGATTTTGAAAGAATCAGGAAAACCGGTTTTCTTTGATGTGACCCATTCTCTTCAACAACCTGGCATGCTAGAAAAAAGCACAGGAGGTAGAGGGCAATATGTTTTCGATTTGGCAAAAGCTGGAGTCTCACAAAATATTGCAGGCCTATTTATTGAGACTCATCCAGACCCTGCAAATGCAATGTGTGATGGTCCATGTGCACTTGATTTATCAGACCTGGATAATTTTATGCATAAGATAATGCTGCTTGATGATCTTGTTAAGAGCAATTAACCATGAAAATTAAACAGATAGAAGCTGTTGAAGTCTTAGACTCAAGAGGCAAACCCACAATTAGTACAACTGTATATTTAGAGGACGGTTCAAGCGGTACAGCTATCGTCCCAAGTGGAGCTTCAGCTGGATCATTCGAAGCTTATGAACTTAGAGATGGCGATAATTCAAGGTACTTTGGTTTTGGAACGTTAAAAGCTGTTGAACAAGTAAAAGGCCTATCGAGTCACTTAACAGGAATAGAAAGTGATGATCAGAATAAGATTGATACTTTACTTTTAGATATTGATGGAACTAAAAATAAGGAAAAGGTTGGCGCCAATTCAATTTTGTCTGTTTCATTAGCTTGCGCTAGAGCTTCAGCAAACAGCCTAAATATTTCTCTTTATGAATATATAAATATTTTATTCAATAATTTAACTTCTAGAGAAAATAAATTTTCAATACCAAGACCAATGTTAAATATTCTTAATGGTGGAGTTCATGCAAATAATAATATTGATATTCAGGAATTTATGATCATACCATCTGATAAATTTTCTTTTAAAGATGGATTGCGAAAAGCTACTGAAGTTTATATGCATTTAAAAACGAATTTAGATCAGAATAAACTAAGCACTACAGTGGGGGATGAAGGTGGTTTTGCACCTAATTTTGAATCAAATCAAATAGTTATAGAAAAGATAATCAAATCAATTGAAGAAACAGGAATGAAATATGGTGAGGATATTTTCTTAGGATTAGATTGCGCATCATCTGAATTACATAAAGACAAAACCTATTGTCTTGACGGAGAGGGAACTAAGTTTAGTTCTGATGAAATGATTGATTATTTGATAGACCTTGTTAACAAGTATCAGATTATATCTATTGAAGATCCTTTAGATGAATCTGATTGGAGTGCTTGGAAAAAATTCTCTGAAAAAACTAATAATTTACAGATTGTGGGAGACGATATATTTGTAACTAACAAAAAATTATTAGAAAAAGGAATTGCTGAAAATGTTGCAAATTCTATCTTGATAAAACCCAATCAAATTGGGACTCTAACCGAAACTTTCCAAGCTATAGATCTAGCTAAAGCTAACAATTATGGAACAATTATTTCACATAGATCGGGTGAGACAGAAGATACTTTTATTTCAGATCTTGCTGTAGGTGTTGATGCAAGGCAAATTAAAGCTGGAGCGCCAGCTAGATCTGATAGGACAGCTAAATACAATCGTCTTCTAATTATAGAAAATGAGTTGTATCCATGAGCTCTTCTGGAAAGACATCAAAGATCATAGTTGTAATTACTCTACTAATTGTTGTTTCATTTATTTGCTTAGATATTTTTAATGGTCAATTTAGTTTTTCAAATAATGAAAAAATAGAAAATTTAATTGTAGAAAAAGAAAAGGAACTTGAAATAATTTTTCAGGAGAATCAAGGCCTAAAAGAAGAAATACAACTTTTAAAGAATAATGAAGATCACATAAAAAAAATTGCAGAAGATGATTTGGGACTAGTTGAGGATAATGAAAAAGAACCTGAATGAAATTTATGCGATAGTCCCTTCTGCAGGCATCGGAACTAGGTTTGAATCAGAAGTTCCCAAGCAGTATATAGAGGTCAATGGCATTAGCATATTAGAAAAAACTATAAATCACTTTCTTGATTTAGAAATTTTCAAAAAAATAATTGTTCCCATTAGTCGCGAAGATAATTTTTTTGAAAAGCTAAGTATTTCAAATCACGAGAAAATTATAAAAGTTGTTGGAGGTGTTACTAGATCAGAATCTGTAATGTCAGCTTTAGGGCATATAAAAAAGAACTGTGTAGTTATAGTACATGATGGAGTAAGACCCTATATAGACCAAAAGGAAATAAAATTTCTAGTAGAGAACTTTAACCCAGAAGAAGAAGACATCTTAGCTTATGGAATCCCTGTTTATGAGGCATTAAAAAAAATTAATCAAGATGATTTATTTGTAAAGAAAAGTGTTGATAGAAATAAATTCTATTTAGCTCAGACACCACAAATTACAACATCGTACCTGCTAGAAAACTCGTTAGAGCATTGCTTTAGGGATAATTTTCAACCAAATGATGAATCTGAAGCAATTGAAAGGGCTGGAGGAAGGATACGCATTCTTCCTGGAAATAGAAAAAATATAAAGATCACAGTGGCAGAAGATATTGCAGAAAAAACAATAGTAAATGAGAGGGTGGGCAATGGTTTTGACAGCCATAGATTTGAAAATGGAGATGGATTAATGCTTGGAGGAGTTAAAATTCCATACCATAAATCATTTCTTGCTCATTCTGATGGAGACATAATTATTCATGCATTAATTGATTCAATGTTTGGTGCAGTTAGTCTTGGTGATATTGGAGATCATTTCCCAGATACTGATATGAAATGGCTAAATATTTCGGGAAAAGAGTTATTTGAAATAGCTTATAATAAAGTTCTTAAAAAGGGCTTCTCATTAAAGCAAATAGATATAGTAGTGATAATGGAAGAGCCAAAACTATCAGAATATAAACCTGATATTATTTTAAGTTTGAGCAATTTAACAAATCTGAAAGAAGATGTAATTGGTTTGAAAGCAAAGACCTCAGAAAAAATGGGCTTTATAGGAAAGAAAGAGGGTGCAGCAGCCTTTGTAATAACAAGACTAGAAAAATGAAAATATTATTAACAAATGATGATGGAATCGAATCAGAAATAACTAGAGCTTTATTTGAATCACTTAAAGAAAAACATGAAGTCACTTTAATTGCTCCAGAAAAAGATAAGAGTGGACAGGGTGCAGCCATAACACTAAGAACTTCTGTCGAAGTAAATAAATTAGATGACAATGTATATTCGGTTGGTGGCACTCCGGCTGATTGTATTTTTATGGGGCTAATGGCAATTATGAAGGAGCTTCCAGATATCGTTGTTTCTGGAATTAACAGGGGTGCAAATATGGGTGATGATGTTATTCACTCAGGAACCTTGGGAGCAGCCTTAACCGCAAGAAAATTGAGATATCCGCCGATTGCTGTTTCCATATCTGGTAAATCTTTTGAAAATTTTCAATCTTCGATAATAGCAACAGAACTAATGTTGGATTATATTGTTCAAAATTATTCAGATGAACATCATGGCGGATTAGTTTTCAATATGAATGTACCTAATTTAGAATTTGTTGATATTGTTAACTTCTCTTTTACTTCACTAGGAACTAGAGGCATGCCTCTAGCACCAGAATTTAATGGAAGTGGAGATAAATTAAGCTATAAGATCGGAAAAGCTGGCAAGCCAGCTGGAGATTTAACAGGGACAGATTTTGAGGCAATAAGAGCAAACAAGATATCTGTTACTCCACTATATTGGGATATGACTGATTTAAGTAAAAAGAAAGGCAAACTACCTGATGTCTAATTTCTTGTATAGATTTAGTGCTGGTTTTTGTATGGGTATTGCAGAAATAACACCTGGAATTTCAGGAGCAACTATCGCAGGTATCTTTAATGTTTATGAGCCTTTCGTTAAGGTACTATCATTTTTTAGTCCTAAATTTTTTTTTGCAGATTTTAAAAACTTTTCAAAAAACATAAATCTATCTTTAATGATACCTTTGATGCTTGGAATGGTAATTTCAATATATGCTTCAGCATATGGCGTCACTTATCTTATAAAAAATCAACTAATTTTTTTTAAAATATTCTTATCCTTTGTGATGGTATTTGCAGTGATAAAAAATTGCATTATTGATCAAATGGTATCTGATTCTACTAAATATCTTATTAGTTTTATTTTAGGAGCACTAATAGCACTTCTTGTCGCTTTTTCTCTAATTCAATTTGATTTCAACAATATTTTCTTACTTATTGTCGCTGGCTTTTTGGGCTTCACGGCTTTTATATTACCGGGCATTTCAGGAGCATTAGTTTTATTACTTCTTGGCATTTATCAAGAAATTACATGTGGGATAAAAAGTTTAGATATTGTTGGGCTTTTGCCTTTTATAGTTGGGATGCTATTTGCCTTCTTTATCATTCCATCTAAGATAGTTGAAAGATTTAAAACAAATAAGCATCAAATTAAAGTTTTATTTTCTGGTTTAATTCTGGGATCTATTCCCGCTGTCTGGATTCATCTTCAGGCTTCTGAAAATATTTGTTAAGTCTCTTTGAGCATATCAATTTTATTTTTTACATTTGCATATTTTTCTGCTTCTGGCATTGCATCTTTTTTTTGCGTAAGGTTAGGCCATTTTCTGGATAGATTATCGTTTATCTCAACAAATGGTATTTGATCTGGTGGAAGCTCATCTTCTGCATAAATTGCTTTAACAGGGCATGCTGGTTCACAAAGCCCACAATCAATACATTCTTCAGGATTAATTACTATAAAATTATCACCTTCATAAAAGCAATCAACAGGACAGACTTCTACACAATCGGTGTGTTTACAGTTGATGCATGCATCAGTTACAACAAAAGCCATAAAGTTATTTTACTTAATAAAGTAACAATTCTGTTCTTTATTGGGGTTAAAAAAGTTATTTTCAATGTAGACTAAAAACTGATTTTATGATCTAATACTGTATATACATACACTATAGAGGAAAAAAATGGCAGATACAAAAAAACAATCGTTAGATAATGCATTAAAACAAATTGAAAAAGAATATGGTCAAGGCACCATAATGAAACTAGGAACCAAAGATATTGTTGAGGTGGGTTCTATTTCAACTGGTTCTTTTAGTCTAGATAAAGCTTTAGGTATAGGAGGCTTACCCAAGGGTAGAGTTGTTGAGATCTATGGGCCAGAATCCTCTGGAAAAACTACATTAACTCTTCAGGTTATTGCTGAATGTCAAAAAGCAGGTGGTAGTGCTGCTTTCATCGATGCTGAACATGCATTAGACCCAGAATATGCAAAAGCATTAGGAGTTGATATCGATGAACTCGTAGTCTCTCAACCAGATACAGGTGAGCAAGCATTAGAAGTAACAGATACTCTGATACAAAGTAAAAGTTTAGATGTAATAGTAATAGACAGTGTTGCAGCTCTTGTTCCAAGGGCAGAATTGGAAGGTGACATGGGAGATTCTCATGTTGGTTTACAGGCAAGGCTCATGTCACAAGCACTAAGAAAAATAACAGGCAATATTCAGAAATCTAATACTATGGTAATTTTTATTAACCAGATAAGAATGAAGATAGGAGTTATGTTTGGTAGCCCAGAAACTACAACCGGAGGTAATGCACTTAAATTTTACTCAAGTGTAAGATTAGATATCAGAAGAGTAGGTGCAATTAAAGATGGAGATGAAGTTATTGGCAATGAAACTAGAGTGAAGGTTGTTAAAAATAAAGTTGCTCCACCATTTAAAGTTGTGGATTTCCAAATTTTATATGGAAAAGGAATTAATAGGATTGGAGAGGTTATTGAATATGCAGTTAAAAAAGATATTGTTGAAAAATCTGGATCTTGGTATAGCTATAAAGGAGAAAAGATCGGCCAAGGACTTAATAAAGCCACTGAATTTCTTAGAGAAAACTCTAAATTATTAGATGAAATAGAAAAAGCTAGCCTAGAAGCTTAGCTATTATTAGCAATATAATCGTCTATGAGTTTCTCTAAAACTGTTAGAGGCAAGACTCCATTCATCAAAACTACTGAGTGAAAATCTTTTATGTCGAATCTATTACCTAGAGCATTTTTAGCTTTTTCTCTTAGCTCTAGAATTTTTATTCTGCCAACCATGTAAGCAGTTGCTTGAGCAGGCCAGACTATATATCTTTCTATTTCAGATTCGGCTGCGCTTTTAACTTGCCCAGCATTATCCATCATATATTTTATAGCCTCTTCCCTAGTCCAGCGTTTAGAATGAATGCCTGTATCAACTACAAGCCTTACTGCTCTGAAAAGCTCTGACTGTAATGATCCAATCATGTCATATGGATCAGTAACTAAACCTGCTTCAATAGCTAACCTTTCAGCATAAAGAGCCCATCCTTCTGTAAATGCAGAAGTTGTATAACCAAATTTATTCCAAAGTGTTTGATTTGTGTTCTCTTGATTTAAGGCTATTTGTAAATGATGCCCCGGCACAGCTTCATGGAAAGAAAGTGCTGGCATACCAAAAGTTTGTGTAGCTCCAATATCATATAAATTTGCATACCAAGCAGCTGGTCTTGAGCCATCTAAAGATGAACCTTGATAGTAACCGCCTGCAGCACTTTGTTCAGAAAAAATTGGTATTCTTTTCACCACAACTTTTGCTTGAGGAAGCTCATTAAAATAATCTGGCAAAATTTCATAAGTTTCTTCGTTTATTCTGGTATATTCATCAAGAATTGCTTGCCTACCTTCATCCGAATCTTCAAACAAAAATCTTGGATCTTCATTTAATTCAACAAATATATCTTCTAAGGGTCTGTTAATGTCATAACCTTCACTAACTAAGATGCTTTTAATTTCAGATTGAATTTCATCTACTAGCTCTAGCCCTAAATTATGAATTTCATCTGCTGTTAGATTTGTGGTGGTATAAATCTTTAATCTATGTTTGTAATAATCTTCACCATTAGGCAAACTCCAAACTCCATCAAATTCTCTAGCACTTAACATATTTTCTTCTATAAGATTTTTTAATTTTCCATATGAAATCTTAAAGTTTTCAACAGCATCTGATAGATCACCTAACATTTCTACTTTTCTATCTTCAGCAATATCAATCTTATCTATGCCATCTTTAAAAGATACATAAAGCGGATGATCTTCAGTTGGTGTTTCAGCTAGTGCTTGCACCTGCAAAAAACTTTTTTCATAAACAAATTTTGGAGAATAAATACCTGCATCAGCTCTTCTTTTTTCAAATACCATAAGCTGATCGATAGCTTTTGGAACAGCATTAGTTCTTTTAATATAGTCTTCTGCATCTTTTTCTGTTTCAAGCTTATGTGTGTCGGTTAAGAAATTAACAAAATAAACATGTGTTCCATAAAATTGGATAAACGGTCCCATGTGGTATCTAAAATTCTCAAATCCCATTTTTTCAATTTCTGCAGAAAATTTTGCAACTTCAAGGTTAAGTTTTGTTCTATCATTAAGTTCTGATTCGTCGAATGTATTTAATTTTGAGTAATACTCTAGAAACTTCTTGTGATCATCTTCACCTTTTTCAACAGAGTAATCATTCATCTTTTCATTGTGGTTGGTTAGCCAGTCAAGATCATGAAGTCCTAGATCAGTTAATGTTTCAGGACTCTCAAGCAATGGATTAATAACTGAATCATCCAAGAATTTATCAAGGCTATTTGTTGATGGAGAAGCAAAATCTTTTGCAAAATCTTTCAAAGCAAGTTTTGCAAAAAAACTTGGGTTAAAAGTCAATATCGTAAGAAAGGCTAAAAGTAGGGATCCTAGCAAAAAGCCACCAATAGTCGTAAAAAATCTAATCATTTTAATTCCTCCAATTTTTGTTTAATTTCATCAATATTTAATTCTGCTTTTACGTTGTCCTTTCTAACAGTAAACTCATAATTATTCTTATTGAAATTATTAGGCCCGATAATTATTGAAAAAGGTATGCCTAACATTTCATGTTCAGTAAACTTTATTCCTGCTCTTATATCCCTATCATCTAATAAAACATCATGACCAGACTTTTTCAGAATGTTATAAACACTTTCACACTCTTCTAATATTTCTTTTTTGCTTGGATCTAAACAAATTATATTTAAATGAAATGGAGCTATAGAATAAGGCCAAATAATTCCTTTATCATCATGATTCTGCTCAATAGAAGCGGCAACAATTCTTGAAATGCCAATACCATAACAACCCATATAAAGGTCTTGCTCTTTGCCTTTTTCATTTTTCAATGAGACTTTCATTTTTTCGCTATATTTTTTACCTAGCTGAAAAATATGACCAACTTCAATTCCTCTCTTAACTTGAAGTTTTCCTTCACCGTCAGGAGACTTTTGACCATTTAATTCACTTGGATCTTTGCTGTAATCAAGAACTTCTACATTAGCAGCGAAATCACTAGAATCACTTATTGCAATAAGATCTTCTCCAGAATCAGCAACAATATGGAACTCTTCACTTACATCACCACCTATAACGCCAGCATCAGCTTTAACTATTCTGTAATCAAGCCCTATCTTGTTGAAGGCGTCAATATAAGCTTTTTTCATATTTTCATAGCTTTCAATAAGCCCATCTTCATTGATATCGAAGCTATATGCATCTTTCATAACAAACTCTCTTGATCTCATTACACCAAATCTAGGCCTTATCTCATCTCTAAATTTGGTCTGTATTTGATAAAGGTTTACAGGCAATTCTTTATAGCTGATTGGATAACTTCTAAATATGTCACAAATAACTTCTTCATGAGTTGGACCAAGAACAAAATCACGTTCGGATCTATCTTGAAATTTTAGAAGTTCTTTTCCATATTCATCATGTCTCTCTGATTCTTTCCAAAGTTCAGCTGGCTGAACCATTGGCATTAAGATCTCTTGTGCACCAAATGCATTCATACTGTTTCTTACTATATTCTCAACTTTTTTAAGAACTCTTAGACCAATTGGAAGCCAATTGTATATTCCTGCTGCAGTTTTCTTTATCATCCCACTTCTTAGCATTAATTTATGGCTAGCAAGCTCAGCATCTGAAGGCTCTTGCTTAGTAGTAGGAACGAAAAATTTTGAGAAATACACTATAATCTCCTCAATCAATTATATAGTAATAAAGAGAGTAAATAATGAGAACTAATTTTTGCGGTGAATTAAATAAAAAATTTATTGGAAAAGAGGTAACTATCTGTGGTTGGATTCATAGAAGAAGAGACCATGGAGG
>AACY020557348.1_pt1 | contig 58289 bp, 57 predicted proteins | sample 267378 | NCBI WGS metagenome assembly AACY02 (sample SAMN02954345, study PRJNA13694) | marine metagenome | biome: aquatic; feature: ocean; material: water; isolation source: isolated as part of a large dataset composed predominantly from surface... | reverse complement strand
CGATACGTTGAGTATTCGCTTCGTCGCAATCCTTGCGCTCGGCCCTTCTGGTGGCCAGCGCAAGCCCGTTATTAGCGTGAACAGGCCCTAATCGCGGCACGTCAAGACATGCGACCCCGATAAACATGGCCGCCCGGGGAACGCGCAAAACGCGCTTTCCCTTTGCTTCTATAATGCGCGGACCATGTAGCCGGCCGTCCCCGCCGGCGGAGAACCGCATGAAACACTCGACATTGCGCGTCCTGCTCGCCACGCTGCTGATCGGCAGCGGGGCGGCAGCGCGCGCCGACCAGGCCGACGGGCTCGCGCTGGCTCAGCGCAAGAACTGCATGGCCTGCCACGCGCTCGGCAAGCCGCTGATGGGTCCGTCGTTCCGCGACATCGCCGGCAAGTATGCGGCGCGCGGCGATGCCGTCGACTACCTTGCCCAGTCGATCGTGAAAGGCAGCGTCGGCGTATGGAGCAGCGTGCCGATGCCCGCCAATACACAACTGACGAACGGCGAAGCCCACACGCTCGCGCAATGGGTGCTGTCGGTGCGCTGAACCGGACGCCCGGGCCGAACAGACAACCCGCCGGATTCCGCCGACTGGCGGACATGCCCCGGCTACCTCGTGCAGTGTCCCGCCGGCAGCTTCACCGGTCTTTACTGGATTCACACCCCGTTTTTCAGCTAAACGCCGTGTGGTTTAGCTCGAATGGCCGGCGCGGCGGCGTGCGATCTCTTCATCGACCGCGTCGCGAACCCAGTCCATCACCTCGGTTTCGAGTGCCAGCGCCACCTCGCGCGTGATCTGGCCGACCAGCCAGGCCGAATGCTCGTGCAACGCATCGCGGCAGCGGGCTTCGATCGCGTCGCGCCCTTCCCCGGTCAGATAGTTCGTCAGACGATTGCGCAGACGCTCGGCGATGTGCTGCGCATCTTCCGGCGTCAGCCCGGCTGCGGCCTGCGCTTCCGGCTGCAGCGCAGCGACTGGTACGACGAACTCCGGCAGATGCGCTTCACGCGCGTGCCCCACTGCCTCATGCGCGAGCGCGGCGAACGCGGGTGGCGGCACGTCGTCGCCGGCCAGCGACGATGGCAGAGGCGCACTCATTGCGGCTGAATCTTCGGCGACCACATGCTCCGCGGCGCCGGGTTCGGCCGGCGCATCGGTCTCGCCCATCGCTGCCGCTGCAGCCGTCGCCGCGTCGCCCGGCAGTTCGACCGCCGGTACGTGCGGTGTCGGCACGCATTCGACCACGACGGAATCGCGGTCAAGTTCACTTTGCCTGGAATCAGCCGGCGCCGCACCTGCGGCGTGCGGCGCGACCACGTCGGTGAGCACCGGAATCGCCGCGCTGGCGGGCGGCTGCGGCGCGGCGGACGCAGGCGAGCGCGCCGGCACCGGCTTGCCCGGCACCAGCACGTCGGTCAGCGTCGGGATCGAGGATGTATCGGCTTCTGTCACGGGAACACTCCGTTGACGGTTGCGGCTAGCTGCCCTGCTTGTAGTTGTTCAGCGCGTAGCCGCGGTCGCGGTAGAACCGGTAGCGGTCGCGGCCCGCGGCCAGCTCGTCCGGCGCATTGCCGACCACTTCGAGCAGGCGCTCGAAGCGGGCGAACTGTGCGGGGACGGCCGCGCCGAGGTTCAGCAGCACGTGGTGATGCGGCGCGCGGTCGAGATCCGCGGCCAGCACGATCGGCGTGCCGGCTGCGTGCTCGCTGTCGACACCGCAATGCGGGATGAAATCGAGCGGCGAGAACGTCCAGAGCCGCTCGTCGAGCGCGCGCAGGCGCGCGGGCTCGGCGAGCACGACGACCGGCTGCCCGGCCAGGTAGGCCTTGCGCAGCAGCCGGCACGCGTACGCGAGCGAATCGCCGACGTTCGAGTGGAAATCGATCCGCGTCATTGCCCGCGCACCCGCAGCGTCGTCAACACCGCCATCACTGGCCGGCGCGGTCGATCAGGAACTGCGCGAGCAACGGCACCGGACGGCCCGTCGCGCCCTTCGCCGCACCGCCCTTCCATGCGGTGCCCGCGATGTCGAGGTGGGCCCACGGATAGCTCTCGGTGAAGCGCGACAGGAAGCACGCGGCCGTCACGGCGCCGGCCGGACGCCCGCCGATGTTCGCGAGATCCGCGAAATTCGACTTCAGCTGGTCCTGGTACTCGTCGTCGAGCGGCATGCGCCATGCCGGGTCGTTCGCTTCGCGCGACGCGTCGAGCAGTTCGCCCGCGAGCGCGTCGTTCGTCGAGAACAGGCCGCTGTTGTGGCCGCCCAGCGCGATCACGCACGCGCCCGTCAGCGTGGCAACGTCGATCACCGCAGCCGGCTTGAAGCGCTCGGCATACGTGAGCGCGTCGCACAGGATCAGACGGCCTTCGGCGTCGGTGTTCAGCACCTCGATCGTCAGGCCCTTCATGCTGGTGACGATGTCGCCCGGTTTCGTCGCGTTGCCGCCCGGCATGTTCTCGCAGGTCGGCACGATCGCGACGACGTTGATCTTCAGGCCCATCTCGGCGACTGCACGCATCGTGCCCAGCACGGAACCCGCGCCGCACATGTCGTACTTCATCTCGTCCATGCCCTCGCCCGGCTTCAGCGAGATGCCGCCCGTGTCGAACGTGATGCCCTTGCCGACCAGCACGACCGGCGCGGCCTTCGCGGCGGCGCCCTGGTAGTGCAGCACGATGAATTGCGGCGGCTCGACCGACGCGCGCGCGACCGACAGGAACGAGCCCATCTTCAGCGCCTGGATCTGCTTGAGCCCGAGCACTTCCGCCTTCAGGCCCCAATCCTTCGCGATCTTCTTCGCGGTGTTGCCGAGATAGGTCGGCGTGCAGACGTTGCCCGGCAGGTTGCCGAGGTCGCGGGTGAGATCCATCCCGTTCGCGAGCGCGACGGCCTGCTTGACCGCGACCTTCGCGGCCTTTTCGTCGGACGGATCGACGCTGAACACGACGCGCTTGAGCGTGTGCGACGCCGGCTCCGGCTTGCTCTTCATCTGCGTGAAGCGGTAGGTCTCGTTGCGCAGCGCGAGGATTGCCGCGCGCACGCCCCAGTCGGAGCTGCGCTCGTCGACCGGCAGTTGCGCGAGCGTGAACGTGACCTGGACGACCTTGGTCGCCAGCAGCGCGCGCCATGCGGCCGTCGCGGCATCGTTATAGGCTTTCTGATTGAAAGCATCCTGCTTGCCGAGGCCGACGAGCAGCACGCGCGACGCGCCGATGCCCGACACTTCGTGCAGGAACAGCGTCTTGCCGCGCTTGCCGTCCATGTCGCCGGCCTTGATCACGCGCGAAATCAGCCCCTTGGTGGCCGTGTCGATATCGAGCGCCGCGCCCGACAGGGTCTGCGCCTCGAAGATGCCGAGCACGATGCAGTCGGACTTCCCGGTCAGGAACCCCTTCGCCTCGCCTTTGCTCCAATCACAGCCTTTTATGCTAAAGTCCATCGCGCTTGTCCTCGGATAAAATCTGGGCTAAGGATGAAAGCCGCAATTATCCGCTATTTTTCCCGTGGCGGCGCGAGCGCTCCACCACGCGTGCGCAGCCTCCCGCCCTCTTCTCATCAAGAATGATCTTCGAACGCTCCCTCCAGCGCGAGCTTGCGTATACGGCTGGCGCCGTGTTCATGGTGCTGCTCACGATCATGCTCACGACGATGATGATCCGCATCGTCGGCTACGCCGCGTCCGGTGAAATCGATCCGCGGGACGTCCTCGTGCTGATCGGCCTCACCGTGATCGGCTACCTCGCCGTGATGCTCGTCGTCACGCTGTTCGTGTCGATCCTGTTCGTGCTGACCCGGTGGTACCGGGACTCCGAAATGGTCGTGTGGCTTGCGTCGGGCGTGAGCCTCACGCGCCTCATCAAGCCGATCGGCGTGTTCGCCACGCCGATCATCCTGCTGATCGCCTTCTTCGCGTTCGTCGGCTGGCCGTGGTCGAACCAGCAAAGCAAGATGATCAAGGCGCGCTTCCAGCAGCGCGACGAAATCTCGCTGCTCGCGCCCGGCCAGTTCCGCGAATCGGCGTCGAACCACCGCGTGTTCTTCATCGAGAAGATGACGCCCGACCAGAGCAAGGTGCAGAACGTGTTCGTGACCTCGACCGAGAACGGCAAGGTCAACGTGGTCGTGTCGCAGACGGGGCACACGGAAACGCGCGACGGCAACCGCTTCGTCGTCCTGGAGGACGGCCGCCGCTACGACGGCACGCCTGGCCAGCCGAACTTCAAGATCATGGAGTTCGAGCGCTACGGCGTGAAGATCACGAGCACCCCGGTCACCAACGTGCAGACCACCAACAGCACGCCGACGCCGGACCTGCTGCGCAACCCGACGAACGACAACCTCGCGGAATTCGCGTGGCGCGCGGGGCTGCCGCTGATCGCGATCAACCTGATGGTGCTCGGCATTCCGCTGTCGTACCAGAACCCGCGCCGCAGCCGCACGATCAACCTCGTGATGGCCGTGCTGATCTATCTCACGTACTCGAACCTGCTGAACGTGGTGCAGTCGCAGATCGAGCAGGGCAAGATGTCGTTCGGCGTCGGTCTCGTTGGGCTGCATCTCGTCGTCGCGGTGATCGTCGCGTTCATCTTCTGGTTGCGCGTGCGCAATCGTCCGCTGTTTACACGCGCGCTGTTCGGCCGCTCGGGAGCATGATCGATGCGGCTCTATGAAAAGTACTTCGCGCGACAGATCTACGTCACGTTCGTCTTCATCCTGTTCGCGTTCTCGGGCCTGTTCTTCTTCTTCGACCTGATCAGCGAACTGAACTCGGTCGGGCACGGCAATTACAAGTTCGGCTACGCGGTGCTGCGCGTCGCGCTGCAGACCCCGTCGCGCTTCTACGAAATCATCCCGGTCGCCGCGCTGATCAGCGCGATCTATGTGTTCGCGCAAATGGCCGCGAACTCGGAATTCACGATCTTCCGCGTGTCGGGCCTCGCGACCAACCAGGCGCTGCGCTCGCTGCTGAAGATCGGCGTGCCGCTCGTGATCGTCACCTACCTGATCGGCGAATTCGTCGGCCCGTACGCCGACCAGCTGTCCGAACGCGTGCGGCTGCAGGCGCTCGGCGCGTCGGTGTCGTCGAATTTCCAGTCGGGCGTGTGGGTGAAGGACACGCTCGCGGCCCGTGAAAACGGCGAGCAGGTCACGCGCTTCGTCAACGTCGGCAGCCTGTCGCCCGACTCGACGATCAGCAACGTGCGCATCTACGAATTCGATTCGAAATTCCAGCTGCGCAACGTGCGGATCGCGCAGACGGGCCGCTACGAGCCGCCCGGCCACTGGCTGCTCAAGGGCGTCAACGAAACCGAGCTCACCCCGATCAAGCCGATCGGCGGGCAGCCAGCCGACGCGCTGAACCCCGTGTACCGGTCGCAGCAGGTCTCGCTGGCCGAATACCGGCTGCGCTCGGACCTGACGCCGCAGATCCTGTCGGTGCTGCTCGTGTCGCCGGATCGCATGTCGATCATCAACCTGTTCCGCTACATCCAGCATCTGCGCGAGAACCAGCAGGACACGCAGCGCTACGACATCGCGCTGTGGCGCAAGCTGCTGTATCCGTTCGCGGTGTTCGTGATGCTGGTACTGTCGCTGCCGTTCGCGTACCTGCACACGCGTGCGGGCGTGGTCGGTGTGAAGGTGTTCGGCGGCATCATGCTCGGCATGAGCTTCCAGCTGCTCAATACGCTGTTCTCGCACATCGGCACGCTGAACACGTGGCCCGCGCCGCTCACCGCGGCTACGCCGGGCCTGATCTATCTCGCGCTCGGCCTGTTCGCGCTCAAGTGGGTCGACCGGCACTGAGCGCCGCGTCACGACGGAGGCTTCGACATGAATTCGCACGGCATCGTCCTGTTCGGCCACGGCGCGCGTGACCCGCGCTGGGCCGAGCCGTTCGAACGGCTCGCCGCGCGGCTGCGCGGCGCCTCTTCTCCCGCTGCACACGTGTCGCTCGCGTTCCTCGAACTGATGACGCCGTCGCTCGGCGACGCGGTCGCCGCGCAGGTCGCGGCCGGCTGCACCCACATCACCGTGGTGCCGGTGTTCTTCGGCCAGGGCGGCCATGTCCGCCGCGACCTGCCGCAGCTCGTCGACGCATGCCGAGCCGTGCATCCGGGTATCGAGATCCGCTGCGCGACGGCCGTCGGCGAAGACGACGGCGTGCTCGACGCGATCGCGCGCTACTGCATCGACCAGATCGGCGACGGCGCGTAAATCACGCCGTCACGGCCCACAAAGAAAAAGCGCCGGCTTCCGCCAGCGCTTTTTTCATTTGGAACTCCAGCCGGGTTCCGCTCAGGCCGCACTTCGCAGCGCATCGCCCGCTTTCGCCTGCCCGGCGCGCTCGGCGAATGCATCGCCGATCATCAGCAGGCTCGGTTCCGCGGGATCGAGCCACGCCTGCGCGTCGCCTGCCGCCATCTGCGCGAGCGTGAGCGTCAGAGAGCGTTCGCGCGCGGTGCTGCACGCCTCGACGATCGCCACGGGCGTCGCCGGCGCACGGCCCGCGTCGATCAGTTCCTGCGCGATGCCGGGCGCGCTGTCGCGGCCCATGTAATAGACGATCGAATCGGCGCGTGCGGCCTCGCGAATCTCGTCGCTGCCCGGCGCGCGGCTGTGCGTCGCGAACGCAACGCTGCGCGACACGCCGCGCAACGTCAGCGAACGCTTCAGCGTCGCCGCCCCGGCCAGCGCCGCGGTGATGCCCGGCACGACCTCGTAGTCGATGCCGGCCGCTTCCAGCGCGCGCATCTCCTCTTCGGCGCGACCGAACAGCATCGGGTCGCCACCCTTCAGCCGCACGACGCACGCATGCTCGCGCGCCGCATCGACGATCTGCTTGTTGATGAAGTGCTGCGCGATCGAACGCTGCCCGCAGCGCTTGCCGACGGCGATCCGGCGCGCATTCGGCGCGTAGTCGAGCATCGCGGGCTCGACGAGCGCGTCGTGCAGCACGACGTCCGCCTGCTCGAGCAGCCGCGCGCCACGCACCGTGATGAGGTCGGCCGCGCCCGGCCCTGCTCCGATCAGATACACCTTGCCCATGTTTATCGCTTCGCCTTCCAGCGGGCGTCGGCTCCGGCCCGCGCCGCCGCGAAGCGGCGCGGTTGCCCGGTCATGCCGAGAACGCCCGGATCATCCCTGCGGCGACCGTGTGATGCGTCGCCTCGTCGATCAGCACGAACGCACCGGTACCCGGATGCGCGTCGTACGTGTCGCACACGATCGGCTTCTGCAGCGTCAGCGCAACGCGGCCGATGTCGTTCATCTTCAGATCGTGACGATCGGTCGCGTGCGACAGCGTGTGCACGTCGAGTACCTGCTTGACGCCGCCGATCTTCGCGAACACCGTGCTGGTGGTCTGCTTCAGCAGGTACTTGCGCTGCGGCGACAGCGGCGTCTCGTCGAACCAGCACAGATCGGCTTCGAGCTTCTTCGCCGGCTCGACCGGCTCGCCGGACGTGACGAACATGTCGCCGCGCGACACGTCGACGTCTTCCGCGAGGCGGATCGTCACGGTCTGGCCCGCGAACGCGTGCGGAACGGACGCAGTGCCGCCCGGCACCGGCGCGACGATCTCGGCGATCGTCGCCGTGCGGTTCGACGGCAGCACGACGATCTCGTCGCCGACCTTCACTTCGCCCGACTCGATACGGCCCATGTAGCCGCGGAAATCGTCTGCCGAGCTGCCGTCCTGGCGCGCGACCCACTGCACCGGGAAGCGCAGCGCGTCATGCGCCTGCGTCTCGACCGGCAGCGATTCGAGCACGTCGAGCAGCGGCTCGCCCGCGTACCACGGCATGCGCTCGCTCGCGCCAACGATGTTGTCGCCCTTCAGCGCCGACACCGGCACGAAGCGCACGTCGGTCAGGCCCAGCTGCTTCGCGAGCGCGACGTACGCATCGCGGATTTCGTTGAAACGCGCTTCGCTGTAGTCGACGAGGTCCATCTTGTTGATCGCGACGATCACGTGCTGCAGCCCGAGCAGCTTGACGATCGCGCTGTGGCGCTTGGTCTGCGGCAGCAGTTGCACGACGCCGTTCTCGACCGTGATGCGCGTCGCGTCGATCAGCACGATCGCCGCGTGCGCGGTCGACGCGCCCGTCACCATGTTGCGCGTGTACTGCTCGTGGCCCGGCGTATCGGCGATGATGAACTTGCGCTTCGCGGTCGCGAAGTAGCGGTATGCGACGTCGATCGTGATGCCCTGCTCGCGCTCGGCTTCGAGGCCGTCGGTCAGCAATGCGAGATCGAGCTCGTCGCCGACCGTGCGCTTGTTCTTCGCACGCGACAGCGCGGACAGCTGGTCGGACAGCACGGCCTTGCTGTCGTACAGCAGGCGGCCGATCAGCGTGCTCTTGCCGTCGTCGACGCTGCCCGCGGTAATGAAGCGCAGCACGCCGAGGTCTTCGGTGTTCTCGATGATGCTCATGATTTGAATGTCCTCGTGTGCTTCAGAAATAACCTTGCTTCTTGCGCTGTTCCATCGCGGCTTCGGAGGCCTGGTCGTCCATCCGGGTCGCGCCGCGCTCGGTGATCTCGGTCACCGCCGTCTCGGCGATGATCTTCTCGACGTCGTCCGCGTCGCTTTCGACCGGGCACGTGCAGGAGATGTCGCCGACCGTGCGGAAGCGCACCTGCGCGAGCTCGCTCGTCTCGCCGTCACGCATCGGCGTGAGCGGCGTGACGGGCACGAGCAGCCCGTTGCGGCGCACGATCTCGCGCTGGTGAGCGTAATAGATCGACGGCAGTTCGAGGTTCTCGCGCGCGATGTACTGCCACACGTCGAGCTCGGTCCAGTTCGAGATCGGGAACACGCGCAGGTGCTCGCCCTTGTGCAGGCGGGCGTTGTACAGGCTCCACAGTTCCGGGCGCTGCGCCTTCGGATCCCACTGGCCGAATTCGTCGCGGAACGAGAAGATGCGTTCCTTCGCACGCGCCTTCTCTTCGTCGCGGCGCGCGCCGCCGATCAGCGCCGTGTAGCCGTGCTCCTCGATCGTCTCGAGCAGCGTGACGGCCTGCGCGGCATTGCGCGAATCGGTTTCGCGACGCAGCACGACCGTGCCGCGCTTGATCGAATCCTCGACGTGGCCGACGACCAGCTCGGCGCCGAGTTCTTTCGCGCGGCGATCGCGGAAGTCGATCACTTCCTCGTAGTTGTGGCCCGTATCGATGTGCACGAGCGGGAACGGCAGCGTCGTCTTGCGGTTCGCGCCGAGGCCGAATGCCTTCAGCGCCAGATGCAGCACGACGACCGAATCCTTGCCGCCCGAGAACAACAGCGCCGGCTTGCTGCATTCGGCGACCAGTTCGCGCAGGATGTGGATCGACTCGGCTTCGAGCCAGTCGAGGTGGCCCATGCGGCTGTCGGCACCGGCGGGCGGGGCAAAGGCGGATTGCTCGAGCGTCGTGCTCATGATTTCAGTCCTTCTCTTCTGGGTTCGTGCCGCCCGCTGTCGCAGGCGGCGCAATATTCAGTTTCTTGTCAGGCTTTCAGTGCGTGGCGCCGGCAACGGCTTCCGCGGGAATCGGCGTGATCGTCGTGATGTGCAGCCCGCATTCCTTCGTATCGCGCGACTCCCACCACCAGCGGCCCGCTCGGCTGTCCTCGCCGGGACGGATCGCCCGCGTACACGGCTCGCAGCCGATGCTCGGGTAGCCGCGCGCATGCAGCGGGTTCACCGGCACGTCAAACGCCTTAAGGTACGCCCACACGTCGCTTTCCGTCCAGTCGGCGAGCGGGTTGTACTTCGCGATCCCGCGCGCTTCGTCCTGCTCTTCCTCGTGCAGCTCGGCCCGCGTGACCGACTGCTCGCGGCGCTGGCCGGTGACCCATGCGCCGACGTCGGCGAGCGCGCGATTCAGCGGCTCGACCTTGCGGATGTGGCAGCACGACTTGCGCAGCTCGACGCTCTCGTAGAACGCATTCAGGCCGTGCTCGGCGACATACTGGTCGACCGCGTCCTGCTGCGGATGGAACTGCTCGATCTCGTAGCCGTAGCGCTCGCGCACACGGTCGATCATGCCGAGCGTTTCCGCGTGCAGGCGGCCCGTGTTCAGCGAGAAGATGCCGATGCGCACGCCCTTCGACAGGATCGCATGCGTGAGCAGCATGTCTTCCGCCGCGAGGCTGCTCGCGAACTTCACCTTCTCGTGACGCGCACCGATCTGCGCGAGCAGCGCGTCGAGGCGCTCGACCTTCGCGGCGAGCTCCGGCGTCAGCGCGGTGGTGGTCGCGCTGCTCATGCGCCCACCTTCGCGTCGGGCGTCGCTACGCCTGCCGACGCGCCGCGGCGGCGGAACAGCGGTTCGGGCTGGTCGAACGCGCCCTGGTAACGCTGCGTGAATTCCGTGAACGCGTTCAGCGCGTCGTGGATGTCCTTGTCGGCGCGCACCGCATAGGCGTCGAAGCCGCAACGCGACATGTACAGCAACTGGTCGCGCAGCACGTCGCCGATCGCGCGCAGTTCGCCCGTCCAGCCGTGGCGCTCGCGCAGCAGGCGCGCGATGCTGTAGCCGCGGCCGTCCGCGAAGCGCGGGAAATCGACGGCGATCAGCGAAATCGCGCCGAAGTCGGCCACGAGATCGGCCGGCTCGCTGTCCGGTGCGAGCCACACGCCGAGCTCGTCCTTCGTCTTCGCGGCGACGAGCGCCGCGCGCTCGGCCTGCCACAACGCGAACGGCACCAGCACCTTGCCGGCCGGCAACGCATCGACCGCGGGCAGTGCACCGTCTTCCGCCGCGCGCACGACCTGCCATGCATCGTCGATCACTGCGCGGTTCTTGATAATCGAAGCCATCTGCTAATTCCTTCTACCCGGTTGGTTACGCGTTCACTGCCTGGCGCGCCGCATACACGCGCTCCTTGAACGGCGCGATGCCGATGCGATCGTACGTGTCGACGAAGCGCTCGCCGTCGATGCGCGATTCGACGAACGTGTCGATCAGCTTCGCGATCACGTCGGGCACTTCTTCCGCCGAGAACGACGGCCCGATCACGCGGCCGAGGCGCGCACCGTTGCGGCCCGTGCCCTGCTCGCCGCCGAGCGACACCTGGTACCACTCGGCGCCGTCCTTGTCGACGCCGAGGATGCCGATGTTGCCGACGTGGTGGTGACCGCACGAGTTCATGCAACCGGAAATGTTCAGCGACAGGTCGCCGAGGTCGTACACATAGTCGAGATCGTCGAAACGCTGCTGGATCGCCAGCGCGATCGGGATCGACTTCGCGTTCGCGAGCGAGCAGAAGTCGCCGCCCGGGCACGCGATGATGTCGGTCAGCAGGCCGATGTTCGGCGTCGCGAAACCGGCTGCCTTCGCCTTTTCCCACACGGCAAACAGGTCGCGCTTCTTCACGTTCGCGAGAATCAGGTTCTGCTCGTGCGACACGCGCAGCTCGCCGAACGAGTATGCGTCGGCCCAGTCGGCCACCAGATCCATCTGCTGGTCGGTCGCGTCTCCCGGCGCAATGCGGTGATCCTTCAGCGACAGCGTGACGGCCGCATAGCCGGCCACCTTGTGCGGGGCAACGTTACGCTCGACCCAGCGTGCGAACGCCTTGTTCTCGAGCAGGTGCTGTTCGAACGATGCGTCGGTGTCGGCCAGCTTCTCGTAGACGGGCGGCTGGAAGTACTGCGACACGCGATCGACTTCCGCCTGCGTGAGCGTCGACGGGCCGTCCTTCAGGTGCTGCCACTCTTCCTCGACCTGCTGCGCGAACTTCGCGGGCGACAGCGCCTTCACGAGGATCTTGATGCGCGCCTTGTACAGGTTGTCGCGGCGACCGTAACGGTTGTACACGCGCAGCACGGCTTCGCAGTAGGTGAGCAGGTGCTGCCACGGCAGGTCTTCCTTGATCACCGCGCCGATGATCGGCGTACGGCCGAGGCCGCCGCCCGCGAGGATGCTCGCGACCACTTCGCCCTGCGCGTTCTTCTTCAGGTACACGCCGAGGTCGTGGATCTGCACGGCCGCGCGATCATGCTTCGAGCCCGACACCGCGATCTTGAACTTGCGCGGCAGCCATGCGAATTCGGGATGGAACGTCGACCATTGACGGAGGATTTCCGACCACGGACGCGGATCGATCTCTTCGTCGTGCGCGACGCCGGCGAACTGGTCGGCCGTAATGTTGCGGATGCAGTTGCCCGACGTCTGGATACCGTGCATCTGCACCGATGCGAGCTTCGCGAGGATCTCGGGCGTTTCTTCCAGCTTGATCCAGTTGAACTGGATGTTCGAGCGGGTCGAGAAGTGACCGTAGCCGCGATCGTGTTCGCGGGCGATGCGCGCCAGCATCCGGAGCTGGTCGCTGCGCAGGTTGCCGTACGGAATCGCGATGCGGTGCATGTACGCGTGGCGCTGCATGTACAGGCCGTTCTGCAGGCGCAGCGGACGGAACTCGTCTTCGCTCAACTCGCCCGACAGCCGGCGGCGCACCTGATCGCGGTACTGCGCGACACGCTCGTCGACGATCGTCTGGTCGTATTGGTCGTACTGATACATTCGGGGACCCCAGGGTTTTCGTGGTGACCGCGCGACGTCCTAGCCACGTCGCGCCCGAATCTCCGTTCCGCCGCTATCGCCGGCCTTCCGCTGCCCGGCTGGATTGCTAATGACGAAAACAGATATCCATATTTGAAAAACTCCGGTGAATCGTAATAAACTCGCCTTATATTTCAAACGACTAAAAAATTCTGTTGATATGCGGAAGGGTTATAAATGAACCTGCACCAATTTCGCTTCGTGCGCGAGGCCGTCCGGCAGAATTTCAACCTCACCGAGGCCGCCAAGGCGCTCTACACGTCGCAACCGGGGGTGTCGAAGGCGATCATCGAGCTCGAGGACGAGCTCGGCGTGGAGATCTTCACGCGGCACGGCAAGCGCGTGCGCTCGCTCACCGAGCCGGGCCGGATCATCCTCGCGTCGGTCGAGCGGATTCTTCAGGAGGTTGAAAGCCTTAAAAGGGTCGGGAAAGATTATGCGGCGCAGGATCAGGGCAACCTGACCATCGCCGCGACCCACACGCAGGCCCGCTACTCGCTGCCGGCCGCGATCGCCGAGTTCAAGAAGCGCTTCCCGAAGGTCCACCTGTCGATCCTGCAGGGCAGCCCGACGCAGGTGGCCGAGATGGTGATCCACGACCAGGCCGATCTCGCGATCGCCACCGAGGCGATTTCCGACTACAAGGAGCTCGTGTCGCTGCCCTGCTTCCAGTGGCACCACGCGGCCGTCGTGCCGGCGGACCATCCGCTGCTCGAACGCAAGCCGGTCACGCTCGACGATCTCGCGCAGTACCCGCTGATCACGTACGACGATGCGTTCGCGGGCCGCAAGAAGATCAACCATGCGTTCGCGCTGCGCGGGCTGTCTCCGGACATCGTGCTCGAGGCGATCGACGCCGACGTGATCAAGACCTACGTCGAACTCGGCCTCGGCGTCGGCATCATGGCCGACATCGCGTTCAATCCCGAGCGCGACCGCGGCCTGCGGTTGATCCCGGTCGGCCACCTGTTCGGCAGCAACGTGACGCGCGTCGCGCTCAAGCAGGGCGCCTACCTGCGCAGCTATGTGTATACGCTCGTCGAACTGCTGTCGCCGACGCTGAACCGCAAGCTGATCGAACAGGCGCTCAAGGGCGAATCCGAATCGTACGAACTCTGAGCGGCGTGTATAAACACGGGGGCGCATATCGCGCCCCTTTTTTCTGTCCGACGGAGAATTCCGCATGACGCTTCCCGCCCTGTTGCGACTTCCCGCGCTGCTGCGCCGCGCCGCCGGCGTTGCCTTCGCGCTCGCCTGCGCTGCCGCGCATGCCGACCTGAAGGTCGGTGTCGACCTGTCGTCGACCGGCCCGGCCGCCGCGATCGGCATCACGAGCAAGAACGCGATCCTGATGTGGCCGAAGACGATTGCCGGGCAGCCGGTGCAGGTGACGGTGCTCGACGATGCGTCCGACCCGGGCGCCGCGGTGCGCAACATCCGCAAGCTGGTGGACGAGGATCACGTCGACGTCGTGGTCGGACCGAACATCACGCCGGCCGCGCTCGCGGCGCTCGACGCGGTGGCTGCCGGGCAGACGCCGATGATCACGCTGGTCGGCTCCGGCGCGATCGTCGAGCCGCAGGAAGGCGCGCGGACCTGGGCGTTCAAGATGGCGCAGAGCGACCGCGCGATGGCCGACGTGATGACGCGCTACATGGCGAACCACGGCGTGAAGACGGTCGGCTTCATCGGCTTCGCGGACAGCTACGGCGACAGCTGGCTGAACGAGTTCACGCGCTTCGCGGACCTGCGCAAGATCCGCGTGGTCGCGACCGAGCGCTTCAACCGCTCCGACGCGAGCGTCACGGGCCAGGCGCTGAAGCTGATCGCGGCGAAACCCGACGCGATCCTGATCGCGGGCTCGGGCACGCCGGCCGTGCTGCCGCAGCGCACGCTGATCGAACGCGGCTACAAGGGCCCGGTCTACCAGACGCACGGGATCGCGACACCGGAATTCATCAAGCTGGGCGGCAAGGACGTCGACGGCACGCTGTTCCCGACCCAGCCGGTGGTCGTCGCGCGCACGTTGCCGGCCGATCATCCGGCCCGCAAGGCCGCGCTCGCGTTCGTCGACGCGTACGAGGCGAAGTACGGCCCCGGCACGGTCACGCAGTTCGCGGGCGACGCGGCGGGCGTCTACCCGCGCCTCGCCGACGCGGTCGGCCGCGCGCTGAAGGCCGCGCAGCCGGGCACGCCCGCGTTCCGCATGGCGCTGCGGCGCGAGCTGGAACGCGCGCACGAGCTCGTCGTGCCGAACGGTGTCGTCAACACGAGCGACAAGGATCATGTGGGACTCGACCAGCGCGCGAGCGTGATGGGGATCGTCAAGCAGGGCCGGTTCGTCTACCTCAGTCAGTGACGTGCGCAGCCGGTAACCGGAGCAGCTTGCCCGGCGGCAGGATTTCGGACATAATCCGCGTTTCGCCGCGCTCAATCCACACAATCGCATGCGCGGCCAGGATCAAGCCCAGGTGGTGAAATTGGTAGACGCAGGGGACTCAAAATCCCCCGCCGCAAGGCGTGCCGGTTCGATTCCGGCCCTGGGCACCAGCATTCTCGCAGCGTGAAGCGCTGCGCGTCCCGAAACCCGCGCAAGCTCGCCGCTTCGCGGGTTTTTTGTTTTTGCCGTGCGCGCCGCAACGCGTGCCCCCGCGCGACAGTCCAAGCATCATGAGGATGCGCGGCACGGAGGCACGCCATGTCCATGCGCACGATTTCATTCCCGCTCTGCCGCCGCGTGCTCGCCGCGGCGCTGTCGCTCATGCTGGCCGGATGCGACGTACTGACCGCCCCGCCGGTACCCGATTGGCCGGGCCCGCACGCGCCCTACCCGTTCCCGGACAGCATTCCGCATCGCACCGAATGACCGGACGGGAGGGCCGCCGTCGGCACGTCAAGTCGAGCTCAGGCTCAGGCCATCAACGCCCGCACGAAGTCGAGGAACACGCGCACTTTCGCGGAAACGAGGTTGGACGCGTGGTGATACGCGTAGAGCGGAAACGTCTCGTCCGCCCATTCCGGCAGCAGCAGCACCAGCCGCCCGTCGGCGAGGATGTCGCGCGCGTAGAGTTCCAGCAGCTGGGCAATCCCCGCGCCGCCCAGGCACGCGCCGAGCAGCATGCCCGTATCGTTGACCATCAGCCGGCCCGCGGCATCGAACGGCACCACCTCCTGGCCGCGATGGAATTCCCATTCGAACGGCCGCCCCGTCACCGGATCGCGGATCAGCACGCAGCGATGCCCGCTCGCGAGATCCCGCGGGTGCCGCGGCTCGCCGTGACGCGCGACATAGGCCGCCGACGCGCAGGTCAGCACGCGCGTTTCCAGCAGCAGCCGGGCACGGTATGACGACGGTTCCGGAATGCCGAACCGCACCGCCACGTCGAACCCGTCGGCAACGAGGTCGCCCATCCGGTCGCGCACGCTGATCTCGACGGACAGGTCGGGAAAGCGGTCGAGAAACTCGGCCATCTTCGGCGCCAGCACGTAGTGGCCGAAAGTCGCGTCGACGTTGACGCGCAGCCGCCCCCTGACACGCGCCTTCGACTGGCCGGCGTCGAGCGCCGCGTCCTCGATGCCGGCCAGCAGCGGCGCGACCGCTTCATAGAAGCGCCGCCCCTCGTCGGTCAGCGTGATCGCGCGCGCCGTGCGGTTGAAGATCCGGATGCCGACGCGCTCCTCCAGCCGGGCGACGGCACGGCTCACCGCCGGCTGCGTCAGCCCCATCGCCTCGCCGGCGCGCGCGAAGGTGCCGGCCTCGATCACCGCGGAGAGCACGCCGATACCGCTCAAAAGCCTGCTGTCGAACGCCATGAGACATACTTTCAGTCATTCTTGATCTGATCATTATTCATTATTTTTATTGATCGAGGAAGCCTACATTAGTCCTGTCGCCGGATCGCTCGGCACTCACCGCTACCAGGAGCAGGACATGAGCACATCGGAACAGGTCGCACTCGTCACGGGTTCGTCGCGCGGCATCGGCGCGGAAATCGCCCGCCATCTCGCCCGGGACGGTTTCCGGGTCGTCGTCAACTATGCCGGCGGCGCCGGGCCGGCGCGCGAAGTGGTCGACGCGATCGTCACCGACGGCGGCCATGCCATCGCGGTGCAGGCGAACGTCGCCGATCCCGCCGCCGTGGCCGCGCTGTTCGATACGGCGCGCGACACGTTCGGCGGACTCGACGTGGTGGTCAATTCAGCGGGCGTCATGAAGCTCGCCGCGATCGCCGAGTTCGATGACGCGGTGCTCGACGAAACGCTCGCCATCAACGTGAAAGGCACGTTCAACGTCTGTCGCGAAGCGGCGAAGCACGTGCGCGACGGCGGACGCATCATCAACCTGTCGACCAGCGTGATCGGCATGCGCATGCCGTCTTACGGCCTGTACGTCGCGAGCAAGGCGGCGGTCGAAAGCCTCACGCAGGTGCTCGCGCAGGAAATGCGCGGGCGCGGCATCCGCGTGAATGCCGTCGCGCCGGGACCGGTCGCGACCGAGTTGTTCCTGCAGGGCAAGAGCCCCGAACTCGTCGATCGGCTCGCGAAGCTGAACCCGCTCGAGCGGCTCGGCCAGCCCGACGACATCGCGCGCGTCGTCGCCTTCCTCGCCGGCCCGGACGGCGCGTGGATCAACGGCCAGATCCTGCGCGCCAACGGCGGCATGTGCTGACGGACCGCTCGCTGCTGCCCCATCTTTCCGCCAGGAGATCGCTCATGAAGGAAGTCGTCCTCGTCACCGGCGCGTCCAGCGGCTTCGGCTTGCTGACGGCCCAGGCGCTCGCCCGCGCCGGTCACACGGTCTACGCGTCGATGCGCGAAAGCACCGGCCGCAACGCGCCGCGCGTCGCCGCCATCGCCACCTACGCGCAGGAATACGGCGTCGACCTGCACACGGTCGAGCTCGACGTCGGCGACGATGCATCGGTCGACGCCGCCATCGACCGCGTGATCGCCGACAACGGCCGCCTGGACGTCATCGTCCACAACGCCGGCCACATGGTGTTCGGCCCGGCCGAAGCGTTCACGCCGGAGCAGATCGCGCAGCTCTACGACATCAACGTCGTGTCGACCCAGCGCGTGAACCGCGCGGCGCTGCCGCACCTGCGCCGCCAGGGGCGCGGCCTGCTCGTCTGGGTATCGTCGTCATCCGCGCGCGGCGGTACGCCGCCGTTCCTCGCGCCCTATTTCGCCGCGAAGGCCGCGATGGATTCGCTCGCGGTGTCCTATGCGGCCGAACTGGCCCGCTGGGGGATCGAGACATCGATCGTCGTGCCGGGCGCCTTCACGCAAGGCACGAATCACTTCGCCCACGCAGGCAAGCCGGCCGACGCGACCGTTCAGGCCGCCTACGTCGACGGCCCCTATGCGGGCGTCGCCGAGCAGGCGCTTCAAGGCCTCGCCGCGCTCGAACCGGCGGACGCCGATGCCGGCACCGTCGCGACGGCGATTGCCGACATCGTCGCCGCCCCGGCCGGCAAGCGCCCGTACCGCGTCTTCGTCGATCCGTCGCAGGACGGCGCGGAGGAAGTGTTCCGCGTCGGCGACCGCATCCGCCGCGAGATGTTCAGGAACATCGGTCTCGCCGACCTGCTCGCGGCCCGCATCGGCAGCTGATCCACCGCGCGCCGGCCACGCCGGCACGCCTCAGCCTCGCTCGCAGAATCCGAGGATCGCGTCGGCGACCGCCGCCGGCGCCTCGCGCTGCGGAAAGTGACCGACGCCGTCCAGCACTTTCCGCGCGTAGCGCCCCGTGAAGAACCGCTCGCGCCCGGCCGAACCGTCCGGATGATTGCAGGTGTCCGCGCCGCCGTGCAGCACGAGCGTCGGCAACGCCAGCACCGGCGCGGGATTCAGCCGCGCATCGTCGTCGGCATAGGCCGGCGTGCCCGGCACGAACGCCCATCGATGCCGGTACGAATGCAGTACGACGTCGATCCAGTCGGGCCCGTCGAACGCCGCAGCAGCCGCCTCGAAATCGCTGTCGCGATACCAGCCCGGCGGCGACCACGTGTCCCACATCAAGCGGGCAAACGCGCGGCGATCGTCGCGCAATGCCTGCTCGCCGCGCGGCGTCGCCATGAACCAGTGATACCAGTAGTTGCGCGCCTGCTGCAGCGACAGCGGCTGCCCAGGATCGTTGGTGCCGTACCCGACCGACAGCATCACGAGATGCGATGCGGCGCCGTCGCGCAGCCCGCAAGCGTTCGCGGCCGCCCGCGCACCCCAGTCGTGCCCGACCAGCACGGGCCGCTCGATGCCAAGCGCATCGACGAAGTCGAGCAGGTCGCGCCCGAGCGCCGCGAGCTGGCCGCTGCGCGGCACGGATGCGTCACGAAAGCGGGTCGGCGCAAAACCGCGCAGCGCGGGCGCGAGCACGCGGTAGCCGCGCGCGGCGAGCGCGGCAGCCACGACCTCCCAGCCGACCGGACTGTCCGGCCAGCCGTGCAGCAGCACGGCCACGCGCTCGCCGCGCGGGTTCCATTCGAGATAGGCAATGTCGAGCGACGCGGTCGTCGCATGCGCATAGGTCGTCATCGTGCACTCCGTGGGTCGATCCGAATGCACGATGGTAGGCCGGCCTTTCATCACGATTCACGGAGTATCATTGTTCATTCGTCGAGTATTGCGTTGAATTGATCCATGGAACCGCTGACCGATCCCGCGTCGACCGCCCTCGACATCACGCTGCTGCGCACCTTTCTCGAAGTCGTCGACAGCCGCGGGTTCGCGCCGGCTGCGGAACGGCTCGCGTTGACGCCGTCCGCCGTCAGCGGCCACATCAAGCGGCTCGAACTGGCGGCCGGCACGGTGCTGCTCGCGCGCACCACCCGTCGCATCGCGCTCACGCCGGCAGGCGACACGCTGTACGCATACGCGCGCAACATCGTCGACATGGAGCGCGAAGTGCGCGCGAGGCTGCGCGGCGCGCCGGCGCACGGGCCGCTGCGAGTCGGCGCATCGGAGGATTTCGCGGGCGCGTGGCTGCCGCACGTGCTGCGCACGTTTCGCGACCGCCACCCGCGCACGTCGATCGAGCTGAAGGTGGGGATTACCGCGTCGCTGCTGCGCGAGCAGACGCTCGGCCGGCTCGACGTCGTGTTCGGCAAGCAGTGCCGGCAGGTCGACACGCCGGGCGAACTGCTGTGGGAAGAGCCGCTCGTGTGGGCGTTCGCATCGGATCGCACGCTCGACGCCGGCGGCGACGTGCCGCTCGCGCTGTTTCCGCAGCCGTGCGTCTATCGGGAAGCCGCCGTCGCGGCACTCGCCGCCGCGCTGCGGCCGTTCCGCGTGCTGTTCGAGAGCAGCAGCATGGCCGGCTGCGTGTCGGCCGCGCTCGCGGGCTTCGCGGTCACCGCGCTGGCGCGCAGCCAGTTGCGCGACGGCCTGCGCGAATGCGGGCCGCAAGACGGCCTGCCGGCGCTGCCGGCCGCGCGTTTCTACGCGTTCGCGACGAAACCGGATGGCGCCGGCGCGGCGTTGATCGATGCGGTGCGGGAAACCGGGCGCAGCCGGCAGTTCGCGGCGCTGCCCTGAAACAGGCACGACGGCACGCGAGCACAACCGGCCGTGCCGGTCAGTCGCCCTCCGCGCCCTTGCCGCCGTTCGTCAGCGCACTCGCCATCAGTTCCCCGAACCATTCGATGAAAGCATTGAGCCGGCGCGAACGATGGCGCCGGTGCGGATACACGGCCGACACATCCATCGGTGCGGCGCGGTGGCCGGGCATCACGTCGACGAGTGCGCCGCTGTCGAGCAGATGTTCGACGTCGAAGCGCGGAATCTGGATCAGCCCCATCCCGGCGATGCAACTGGCGATATAGGTTTCTGCGTTGTTGACGATCACGCGGCTCGGCAGCGCGAGCGTGTGCCGCTGGCCGTCCGTGCAGTATTCCCAGTCGAGTTCGCGCCCGGTCGTCGGCGACGCATAGCCGATCGCCCAGTGTCCGTGCGCGAGCGCATCCGGATGCTCGGGCACGCCGCATTCGCGCAGGTAATCGGGGCTCGCGCAGTTGATCAGCGTGAACTGCCCGAGCGGCCGCACGACGAGGCTGCTGTCGGCGAGCCGCCCGACGCGGATCGCACAGTCGACGCCCTCCTGCACCAGGTCGATCGAACGATCGGTCGAGCCGAGCGACAGTTGCAGCTTCGGATAACGGTGAAACAGCGACGGCAGCGCGGGCGCCACCATGCGGCGCGCGATCCGGCTCGGCACGTCGACGTTCAGCCGGCCGATCACGTCGCGGTCGCGGCGGCGGAACAGGCGGTCGAGTTCGTCGGCCTCCGCGAGCAGGCGCCGGCCGCGTTCGAGCAGCAGCGCGCCGTCGGCGGTGAGCTGCACCTGGCGCGTCGTGCGGTGCAAGAGGCGCGTGCCGAGCCCCGTCTCCAGTTGCTGGACAGCCGCCGACACGGTCGCACGCGGCACGTCGAGCGCATGTGCAGCCTTGATGAAGCTGCCCATCTCGGCAACCTGCAGGAAGATTCTGACCTGATCCAGCTTGTCCATCGGCAGGGAGCGTAGGTTCGGACGAACGCCGCCGCCAGCCGTCGCGGGGCGCGGCCAGGTCCGGCGGCACAGGGAAAACGGGCACGCAGCCACGAGGCCGCGCGCCCGCCCATTGTCCACGCAAACGCGCCATTGCGGTGCGCCGCGCGGCCCGTCCCCGGGCAGCTTACTTGGTCGTGTAGCCGCCGTTGATCAGGATCGTCTGGCCGGTGATCCACCAGCCGTCGGTGACGAGATGGCGGATGAACGGCACGACGTCCTCGATGTCGGTCAGGCCGGTCTTGCTGAACGGCGACAGCGCGGCCGCCGTCTTGTGGTACGCGACCGCATCGGCGCCTTCGGCCGGGTAGAAGAACGGCGTGTCCATCGGGCCCGGCCCGACGGCCGTCACCGAGATCCCGCGCGCACCGTATTCCTTCGACGCCGCGCGCGTGAAATGCTCGACCGGCGCCTTCGACCCTTCGTACGCCGCATAGAACGGCGTGAACGCGCCGAGCAGCGACGTCACGAGCGTGACGAGCTTGCCGTGATCCTCGAGGTGCCGCCCCGCTTCCTTGATGAAGAAGAACGCCGACTTGCTGTTGACCGCGAACATCTCGTCGTACTCGGCCTCGCTGATCTCGGTAAACGGCTTCTTCAGCACCTTGCCGACCGTGTTGATCGCGATGTCGATCTTGCCGAAGCGCTGCTTCGCGTCGTCGAACAGCTTCTCGACCGCGGCGGCCGTCGTCAGGTCGCCCTGGAACGTAGCCGCTTCCGCGCCGGCCGCACGCACCGCGGCGGCCGTCTCCTCGGCCTGCGCCTGCGATGCGGCGCTGTTGTAGTGAATCGCCACGGCCTTCGCGCCGTGGCTCGCCAGATCCCGCGCGATCAGGCCGCCGAGATTCTTTGCGCCGCCTGCGATCAGGACGACCTTGTCTGCGAGCGTATGAGTTGCCACGGCTGACTCCTTTTTTCGTTGAACGAAGCTAGGAGTGTAGGCATGCGCGACGCACCGGTCAGCCGGGTACGGCTGGATGGATTATCCAGAAAAACGATCCAATCGAAGCGCCATACTGCAGCCTGCCGCACCGACAACCGCGCCGGAATCTGACCTCGATTGACTGGCGCCGATGCCGGTGCCCGCTCAGCGCGCGTACAACGCCGCGTCGATCTTGCCGAGCAGCCACTGCATGCCGGCCAGATGCTGCTGGTCGTGGCTGCACAGGTAGTGGACGAGCCCGCGCACGGTCAGCGACCCGTAGCCTTCGAATTCTCCGGTGCGCGAGAGCTGTTCGGGCGTGAGACGCGACACGAGGTCCAGCGTCTCGCGCCGCGCTTCGCGGATCGCCGCGAGCACGTCGGACGCATACGCGTCGTTGTAGCGGCGCTCGATCGCGAGCGCGTCGCCGTCGATCGACACGAGCAGCGGCCGGTCTTCGTCGAGCATCCGCCGCAGCCGCACGTGATAGCCGTCGATCTCGATGTCGCGCACGTGGCAGAGCTGCCCGAGCGGCGAAAAATGTTCGCTCGGAATCCCGGCCCAGTCGTCGGGCGTCCAGCGCGCGTAGCCGTCGGGCACGGCCGCAAAATGGGCTTCGAGCTGACGGGGGAAATCGGCGAGTGCGTCGAGCGTCGTCGGATTCATGCGGGACTCCCTGTCGGATAGGGGCGGCGGCAGCCCTGGCACGGGCCTGCCGTCGCCGTTGCGTCACTTCACGCTGAAGCCGTACGCGCCCTGCGTGCGGTGCCCGTCGGTCGCGACGGCCACCCATTTCACCGTATAGGCGCCGGTGCCGACCGCCGTGAGCGGCACCGACATCCGCTTGCGATTCGACGCGTCGATGCGCGCTCGGCCGTCCGACACCGTCTTGCCGTCGCCGTCGACGACGACGATCGAGCTGAACGCCGGCTCCAGCGGCTCGGTGAAATCGATCGTGACGGCGGCCGGTGCGGCAGCCACCGCCGCGCCCGCCGCCGGATCGCTCTTCGCGAGGTGCGCGTGCGCGAACGCGGCCGACGAGACGGTCGCGGCAACAATGACGGCAGCGGCATTGCGGCCGATCGGGAACGAAGCAAAAGGCATGTGCTTTCCGTGAAGAATGAACGGGCGCCGCGCCCCGCGCGGCGTACCGGCAGCTTACCAGCGCATGCCCGTTCATGCCGGTCGCGCGCCATCGCTTGATAGAATGCGCGCGCTATGGATCTCGAAAGCATTCTCTACACCCAGGGCTTCGGCTCGCGCCGCCAGTGCCGCGGCCTGATCGAAGCGGGCCGCGTCGCCGTGGCGGGCGCCCGCGCGACCGACCCCGATGCCGCGTTCGATACCGACGGCCTCGTGTTCTCGGTCGACGATACGGCGTGGCCGTTCCGCGCACGCGCCTATCTCGCGCTCAACAAGCCGGCCGGCTACGAGTGTTCGCGCGATCCGCAACACCACGCAAGCGTGTTCAGCCTGCTGCCCGCACCGCTCGTCGCGCGCGGCGTGCAGTGCGTCGGGCGTCTCGACCAGGACACGACGGGCCTGCTGCTGCTGTCCGACGACGGCCAGTTCGTGCACGCGTACACGTCGCCGAAACGCAAGGTGCCGAAGACCTACGTGGCAACCGTGCGTCACCCGCTCGACGACACCCAGTTGAATGCGCTGCGCGCCGGCGTGCAGCTCCACGGCGAGCCGAAGCCGATCGCGGCGGTCGCCGCCGACGCGCGCGACCCGCACGCACTCGCGCTGACCGTGCTCGAAGGCAAGTATCACCAGGTCAAGCGCATGGTCGCGGCGGCGAGCAATCGCGTCGAAGCGCTGCATCGCGAAAGCATCGGCGGCTTCACGCTGCCGGGCGATCTCGCACCCGGCGCGTGGTGCTGGCTCGATGACGCCGACCTTTCAGCGCTGCGCAATCCCGTCAAAACCCTGTAAGGGAAAATCCGCACGACCGTTCGACGCCCGGCCGCATCTCGGCCGCATGTTCCCCCGCTATACTGAAATCACAAGCTGTAAGAGAACAGCGATGCAGGGGGAGGCACCATGAGCAACCATACTTTTGAACTGTCGTCCGTGATGATCGCGTTCGCGGTCATCGGTGTCATCGTGATCGGCGGGCTGCTGGCCGCGATGCACATGAAGCACAAATATCATCCGAACCTGATTGGCGCGCTGATCGGCGCGCTGCTGTGCTTCCTGCTGATCGAGGCGTTACCGGCGCTCACCTGATGCGCTGCCCGGCGCGAGCGTTTGAAGGAAATCGTCTACGGTCGGGTACCGCAACGTCACGCACAATTCGGCCTTGAGCCGTGCGTTGGACAAGCGCCGCGACTCGCGCATGAACGACAGCAGTGTCGGTTCGAGCTGACGCTCGGCGTCCGCGCGGCTGACGCGCGGCGGCCTCGGCAGGCCGAGCACCTGCGCGACCCGGTCGAAATACTCCCCCATCCGCAGTTCGCTGTCGTCCGACGCGTGCACGGCGCGCGCCGGCTTGCCGCGCCCGGCCGCGCGGCGCAGGATCGCCGCGAGATCGTCCGCATGGATGTGGTTCGTGTAGACGTCGTCGGCCGGCTCGAGTGCCGGCGTGCCGCGCTCGAGCCGTGCGATCGGCAGGCGGTTCGCCGCGTAGATGCCCGGAATGCGTACGATGCGCGCGGACAGCACGCCACGCACCGTCGCGGCACGCAGTTGCCGCTCGGCCGACACGCGCCGGAACGCGCGCGGATTCGCGGGGCGCAACGGGTGCGTTTCGTCGATGCGCGCGCCGCCGCAATCGCCGTAAACGCCCGTCGTACTGGCGTAGACGAGCCTCGGCGCACGAAGGCCGTCGGGTACAATACGCGCTGCCCGAACGGGCGCGCCGGCCTGTCGGGTAGCGGTCCGCAGTGTGCGGAGCCGGCCGACCGCCGATGCCGGCGGTACCGGCAGCCGTCGCGCAGGCACGGTCGTTGCGGCAATCAGCGCACGCGTGCGTCGGTCGTCGCGGCCATCGGACTGCGGCGGTGCGAGATGCAGGATCGTGCGGGCCAGGCCCGCGAGGCGGCCAAGCGTCGCCCGGCGGTCGAGGTCGCCGACGATCGGCGTCACGCCCGCGGCGCGCAGTTCGTCGCGGCGGGCTGGGTGGCTCGTCAGCGCGAAGATCCGCAGGTTGCAGCGCGTGTCGCGCCATTGCGCGACGCAGCGCATGCCGACGTCGCCGCAGCCGACGATCAGTGCGCGCGGCCGGCGCAGGATTCGAGTCGCGATCATGTTGGTTGCGAAATCAGTAGCCACCGTTGCGCGACGCGCAACGGGTTTGCATTGTAGCTGCCGTGCCCGACATGCACGGTCCCCCCATTTTGTTCTAGTTTGGTTCTATGGCATTCAACGTCACTCTCAAGCAAAGCGGCCGGCAATTCCAGGTCGAGTCGGATGAAACCGTGCTGGCGGCTGCGCTGCGCCAGAACGTCCATCTGCCGTACGGCTGCAAGAACGGCGCGTGCGGCTCCTGCAAGGGCCAGATCGTGTCGGGCCAGATCGAACAGGGCCCGCACGCCGCGTCGGCGCTGTCCAACGACGAACGCACGCGCGGCCTCGCGCTGCTGTGCTGCTCGAAGGCGCAGTGCGATCTCGAGATCGACGTGCGTGAAATCGCCGGCGTCGACGGCGTGCAGGTCAAGAAGCTGCCGTGCCGGATCGCCGCGCTCGAGCGCAAGGCCGACGACGTGATGGTCGTGAAGCTGCAACTGCCCGCCAATGAACGCCTGCAGTATCTCGCGGGCCAGTACGTCGAGTTCATCCTGAAGGACGGCTCGCGCCGCAGCTACTCGATGGCGAACGCGCCGCACGAGGAAGGCCCGATCGAGCTGCACATCCGCCACATGCCGGGCGGCAAGTTCACCGACCACGTGTTCGGCGCGATGAAGGAGCGCGACATCCTGCGCTTCGAAGGCCCGCTCGGCACGTTCTTCCTGCGCGAGGATTCCGACAAGCCGATCGTGCTGCTCGCATCGGGCACGGGCTTCGCGCCGATCAAGGCGATCATCGAGCACGTGAAGCACACGGGCATCACGCGCCCGATGACGCTCTACTGGGGTGCGCGCCGCAAGAAGGACATCTACCTCGGCGAGCTCGCCGAGCAGTGGGCACGCGAGATCCCGAACTTCAAGTACGTGCCGGTGCTGTCCGAGCCGGACGCCGGCGATCAATGGACGGGCCGCACCGGCTTCGTCCATCGCGCGGTGATCGAGGACCTGCCCGATCTGTCGGGCCACCAGGTGTACGCGTGCGGCGCGCCGGTGATGGTCGAATCCGCGCAGCGCGACTTCACGCAGCACCACGCGCTGCCGGCCGACGAGTTCTATGCGGACTCGTTCACGAGCGCCGCCGATCTCGCGCATCCGGTCTGAGGCCCGCGCACCCGCGTACGGCACTGCGCGCCGCGATGTCACATCCGTGGCATCGCGCCGGTTTACAGTGAGGCGCGGGATGCCTTATGCTTGCGCACATGAACCGCTTCCTGTCCGCCCTTCGACGTCGCCGCTCGCCGCTCCGCCCGGATGCCGCCGGCTCGTCACGGACTCGCGCGTAACCCCCACACCGCTTCACCGGTTACGCACAAGCTGTTCGACCCACCAGCCACGGCCTTCCGTGGCTTTTTTATTGCCTGTTTCCCTTTCAACGCCCGCTGGAGTCTGCTGCCATGCCCCTGAACGATTATCCGATCGACTCGCTGATGTACATCACGAACCGCCCCGACATCGTGTTTACGCACGGCAAGGGTTCGTGGCTCTACGATCACACGGGCAAGCGCTATCTGGACTTCATCCAGGGCTGGGCCGTCAACAGCCTCGGCCATTGCAACGAAGGCATCGTCGACGCGCTGAAGACGCAGGCAGAAAAACTGCTGAACCCGTCGCCCGCGTTCTACAACGAGCCGATGGCGAAGCTCGCGGGCCTGCTCACGCAGCACAGCGTGTTCGACAAGGTGTTCTTCACGAACAGCGGCGCGGAAGCGAACGAAGGCGCGATCAAGCTCGCGCGCAAGTGGGGTCGCAAGTTCAAGAACGGCGCGTACGAGATCATCACGTTCGACCACAGCTTCCATGGCCGCACGCTCGCGACGATGTCGGCCAGCGGCAAGCCGGGCTGGGACACGATCTACGCACCGCAGGTGCCGGGCTTCCCGAAGGCCGAGCTGAACGACATCAACTCGGTCGAGAAGCTGATCACCGACAAGACCGTCGCGGTGATGCTCGAGCCGATCCAGGGCGAAGGCGGCGTGATTCCGGCCACGCGCGAATTCATGCAGGCGCTGCGCGCGCTGACGAAGCAGCACAACCTGATGCTGATCGTCGACGAGGTGCAAAGCGGCTGCGGCCGCGCGGGCACGCTGTTCGCGTACGAGCTGTCCGGCATCGAGCCGGACGTCATGACGCTCGCGAAAGGGATCGGCGGCGGCGCCCCGCTCGGCGCGCTGCTGTCGAAAGCCGAGTTCGCGGTGTTCGAGGCCGGCGACCAGGGCGGCACGTACAACGGCAACCCGCTGATGACGGCGGTCGGCTATTCGGTGATCTCGCAGCTCGTCGCACCGGGCTTCCTCGAAGGTGTGCGGGCGCGCAGCGAATACCTGAAGCGCAAGCTGCTCGAGCTGTCGGAAGAGCGCGGCTTCGAAGGCGAACGGGGCGAAGGCCTGCTGCGCGCGCTGCTGCTCGGCAAGGACATCGGCCCGCAGATCGTCGAGAAGGCGCGCGACATGCAGCCTGACGGCCTGCTGCTGAACGCCGCGCGGCCGAACCTGCTGCGCTTCATGCCCGCACTGAACGTGACGACCGAGGAAATCGACCAGATGATGGCGATGCTGCGGTCGGTGCTCGACACGCTCTAAGGAGAGCCCGCCGATGGATGCCGCCGCCGATGCTGTCGCAATCCGCCCGTTCGAACGCACCGACACCGATGCCGTGCTCGCGGTATGGCGCGACGCGTTCCCTCAGTACGAAGACGCGGATGCGCCGCCGCACCGCAATCCGCTGCGATCGATCGAGCTGAAGCTCGCGACGCAGCCGGAACTGTTCTTCGTCGCAACTAGCGGCGCCCGCGTGGTCGGCACGCTGATGGCGGGTTTCGACGGACATCGCGGCTGGCTCTACTCGTTCGGCGTATTGAACGACGCACGCCGGCTCGGCATCGGCCGCGCGCTGATCGCGCATGCGGAACGCGCGCTCGCCGCACGCGGCTGCCTGAAGATCAACCTGCAGGTACTGCCCGGCAACGACGATGCGTGCCGCTTCTACGCGGCGCTCGGCTATCGCGTCGAGGAACGCATCTCGTTCGGCAAGACGCTGCCGGCCGCGTGAAGCAGAGGCCGGCAGCCCGCCACTTCAGCGCGTGATCGGCCCAGCGCCCGGCAGCGGATTGCCGAGCGCGTCGGTCGGCACGGCCTGCTGCTCGAACGCCGCGAAATACGCGGCCCACTGCGACTCGCTCACACGCACGATCAGCGCGCCGTCCTGCCAGATGTCGTTGTGATCGTTGTGGTCGTCGCCCGCGCGGTGCAGGTAGTTCGAGCCGGTCGAACCCTGGTTCATGTGCGTGTCGTGGATGCCGTTGCCTTCCGAATACGAGCGGCCGAACACGACGACGTCGAGCCCCTGCGACTGCGCGGCGTTCACCAGCCGCAGCAGCGACGGGATCGGCTCCTGCTGCTCCGTACCGTCCATCACGGCGCTCGGGCGCCATGCGCCCGTTTCGTTGAGGATGTCGCTGCGCAGGTAGTCGAGCGCGGGCAATGCTGCCTGCCCCGTCAGGTCCGTATAGCCTTCGGCCGCGGCCGCGAGCGTCTGCGTAATCGGGTGGTGGAAGTCGTAGACGAGCTTGTAGTTCAGCAGGTCGTCAGCATCGTTGGTGCCGACGTTGATCGCGACGTCCCAGTCGCCTCCGGGCAGCGCCAGCGTCAGGTGGATGTGATACTGGATCTCGCTGCCGTGCGGCGAGCCCTTCAGCTTCGCCACCGATGTCACCTTCGCCTTCACGAAACCGTAGTCCAGACTCATGCGTGCTCTCCGTGTGCCGATCGGCCGTCGATGCTACGCGGCCCGTGTGACGGTTGGCAGGCGACCGGTAACGAGCGGCCGCCCCCATCGTTCCCGTGCCGCGTGTGCGGCCCGACAGTCGAATGGAGTCGCGCTCGCACGCACAAGTTCGACCGGAATCGCATGACACGAAAAAAAAGGCTGTCACGGCATCCCGTGACAGCCTTTCGAAAGCCCGTGTGCGACGCGCCCGGCATCTGCCGGCGCGCGCCCGCGGGCCCGCTCATTCACTCACTCATTCACCCAGGTAAGCGGCACGCACCTTCGGATCGTCGAGCATCTGCTTCGCATCGCCTTCCATCGTGACCGTGCCCGAATCCATCACGTAGCCACGGTCGGCCGCTTGCAGCGCGAGGCGTGCATTCTGCTCGACGAGCAGCACCGTGATGCCCTCCTTCGAGATTTCACGCACCACTTCGAAGATCTTCTCGACCATGATCGGCGACAGGCCCATCGACGGTTCGTCGAGCAGCAGCAGCTTCGGCTTAGAGAGGATCGCGCGCGACATCGCCAGCATCTGCTGCTCGCCGCCCGACAGCGTGCCCGCGAGCTGCGTCGCCCGCTCCTTCAGGCGCGGGAAGAAGCCGAACATGCGGTCGACGTCCTTCTTGATCTGCTCGCTGTCGTTGCGCAGATATGCACCCATCTGCATGTTCTCGACGATCGACATCCGCGCGAAGATCCCGCGGCCTTCCGGCACCATCGCGAGGCCGCGCTTGAGCAGCTCGTGCGTCGGAATGCCCTTGATCGACTTACCCTCGTACTCGATGTCGCCGGCCGAATACGCCTTCAGACCCGTGATCGCCTTCATCGTCGTGGTCTTGCCTGCGCCGTTCGCGCCGATCAGCGTCACGAGCTCGCCCTGACGGACTTCCATGTCAACGCCCTTGACGGCCTGGATGCCGCCGTAGTTGACCTGCAAGCCCTTGATTTTCAACATTGCCGCTGCCATCAGTGCACCCCTGCGCCGAGATATGCCTCAATCACCTTCGGATTCTTCTGCACGTCCTGCGGCAGACCCTCGGCGATCACCTTGCCGTAATCGAGCACCGTCATCCGGTTGCACAGCCCCATCACGAGCTTCACGTCGTGCTCGATCAGGAGAATCGTGCGGCCGTCCGAGCGGATCTTGTCGAGCAGGCGCGTGAGTTCGACCTTCTCGGTCGCGTTCATCCCGGCCGCCGGCTCGTCGAGCGCGAGCAGCTTCGGGTCGGTAGCCAGCGCACGCGCGATCTCGAGACGGCGCTGGTGGCCGTACGACAGGTTGCGCGACGTGTAGTCGGCGTACTGCAGCACGCCGACGTATTCGAGCAGCTCGATCGCGCGCTCCTTGATCTCGCGCTCTTCCTGGCGTTCGGCCGGCGTCTGGAACACCGCGCCGAGCAGCCCGTGCTTGGTGCGCACGTGGCGGCCCACCATCACGTTCTCGAGGGCCGTCATCCCGCCGAACAGGCGGATGTTCTGGAACGTGCGCGCGATGCCCGTCTTCGCGACCTGATGCACCGCGGTCGGCTTGTATTCCGTGCCGTCGAGCTTGAACTCGCCGGAGTCGGGCGTATAGAGGCCCGTGATCACGTTGAAGAACGTCGTCTTGCCGGCGCCGTTCGGGCCGATCAGGCCATAGATCTCGCCTTCCTTGATCTCGAGGCCGACGTCGGACAGCGCCTGCAGGCCACCGAAGCGCTTGTTCACGCCTTTGACGGACAGTCGGATTTGTTTGTCGCTCATGTGTGTATCCCCTTGTCCGTAGGTTAAGCGCGCACCGGCTTCTTGCTGGCGCGCTTCGCCAGTTTCGCGATCTTGTCCTCATGCTTCGGCGCCGGCCACAGGCCTTCCGAGCGGTACAGCATGATGACCACCATCGCGAGGCCGTACAGCGCCTGACGGATCACTTCCGTATCGACGACGTCGTGGCCGAACAGCGCGTGCTGCAGCGGGCTCATCGTCGAGCGCAGGAATTCCGGGAAGATGGCGAGCAGCACCGCGCCCAGGATCACGCCCGGGATATGGCCCATGCCGCCGAGCACCACGCATGCGAGCACGACGATCGATTCCCAGAACGTGAACGATTCCGGCGACACGAAGCCCTGGAACGAACCGAACATCGCACCCGACAGGCCGCCGAACGACGCGCCCATCGCGAATGCGAGCAGCTTCACGTTGCGGGTGTTGATGCCCATCGCCTTCGCCGCGATCTCGTCTTCGCGGATCGCCGCCCATGCGCGGCCGATACGCGAGTGCTGCAGGCGCGTACACACCCAGATCACCAGCAGCGAGCACAGCACGAACAGGTAGTAGTACATGTAGACCGACGGCAGCTGGATCCCGAACAGCGAGTGCGTCTGCGCGAGGCTGAAGTCGCCGATGTGCACCGGATCGATGCCCGTGATCCCCTTCGGGCCGTTGGTGATGTTCACCGGACGGTCGAGGTTGTTCATGAAGATCCGGACGATTTCACCGAAGCCGAGCGTCACGATCGCCAGGTAGTCGCCGCGCAGGCGCAGCGTCGGCGCGCCGAGCAGGATCCCGAAGGTCGCCGCCAGCGCCATCGCGATCGGCACGATGATCAGGAACGGGATGTGCAGCCCGTTCGGCGCGAGCGCCGCAATCCACTCGAATTGCGAGCTCAGGTGCGGCGAGCTCAACAACGCCGCCGTGTACGCACCCACCGCGTAGAACGCGATGTAGCCCAGGTCGAGCAGGCCGGCGAAGCCGACCACCACGTTCAGGCCCAGCGCGAGCATCACGTACAGCATCGCGAAGTCGAGCACACGGACCCAGTAGTTGCCGCCGGCCGAGCCGATGATGATCGGCGCGGCGATCACGAAGACCGCGGTCAGGAGGCCGATGATGACCGTCTTGGTGGTGTTGCGCTCTTCGACGAGCGACGTCGAGGATTCGATCGGTTGAATGGATGTCATGTTGTTTGCTCCCTTCCGTTACGCGCGATCCGCGACACGTTCGCCCAGCAGGCCGGACGGACGGAACACCAGCACGATGATCAGCACGATGAAGGCGAACACGTCCTGGTAGTTACTGCCGAATACGCCGCCCGTGAGGTTGCCGATATAGCCGGCCCCGAGCTGCTCGATCAGGCCGAGCAGCACGCCGCCGACCATCGCACCGCCGAGGTTGCCGATCCCGCCCAGCACCGCGGCCGTGAATGCCTTCATGCCGGGGATGAAGCCCATGTAGAAGTGCACGTTGCCGTATTCGGAGGCGATCATCACGCCGGCCAGCGCGGCGAGCGCGGAGCCGATCATGAACGTCGCGGAGATCACGAAGTTCGGGTTCACGCCCATCAGGCTCGCGGTATTCGGGCTTTCGGCGATCGCGCGCATCGCGCGGCCGAGCTTGGTCTTGTGCACGAGCAGCAGCAGGCCGCCCATCACGATGAACGCCACAGCGATGATCACGATTTCAGTCACCGAGATCACGGCGCCGGGCGTCGTGTCCGTCGCCTTGATCACGTTGATCGGATCGGTCGGCAGCAATTGCGGGAACGGCAGCGGGTTGCGCGACCAGATGATCATCGCGGCGGTCTGCAGCAGGATCGACACGCCGATCGCGGTGATCAGCGGGGCGAGGCGCGGTGCGCGACGCAGCGGCCGGTAGGCGACCCGTTCGATCGTGAAGCCGACGAATGCACAGACGACTGCGGCGATACCCAGGCCGATCGTCAGCGTCGCGACGTTGCCGAGTCCGGGGAAATGGTTCTGCAGCACGGTGATGGCCGACAGGGCGACCATCGCGCCGATCATCAGCACGTCGCCATGCGCGAAGTTGATGATGCCGAGAATGCCGTACACCATCGTATAGCCCAACGCGATGATGGCGTAGACACTGCCGAGCACCAGCCCGTTGAGAACCTGCTGGACGAAAATATCCATTTAAAGCTCCTTGGCCCGTGCTGCCGGAGGACGTTGCGCCCCGCGGGTAAGCGAGGAATCGCGCCTTCTCGGCGACACTGCGGGTACTAGTCGATACCGGTAAGGGTGGATCGTCCCGGCGCGCGCCGCCCGGCCTGTACGGCCGGACCTGCCGCCGGAGCGGATACAAAAACGGCACCGCACTGTTCCGGTGCCGTCATGAGTCCCGTCGCTAAATCGTCACGACATCGAGGACGGTGTTCGTGGCCTCCTTGAAGTCGTAGGGCAGCATGCCGAGACGGCCATCGTCCGGTTGCCCGGCATCCGTGCCTTTTCCTGTCCGGTGCGAGGCAAGCCCCGCACCCGGGCAGATCGGATTCCGTGCCGCGCCGCCCCGCAAGGCACCGCGAACGCCGCGCCCGACATTCGTCAGGACTGCGTCGGAATCCATCGTACGAACCAGACCGCGCGCCGCGACATCATTGCTCGCGGCAACGCGCTGTTTCGTCGAATCGAAATGAGAGGGGACCGGCGACATCGGCACGCTGCCCGCACCGCCGGGCGCCTTGGCCGGCCTGCGTCGATCGGCGCGCACGGTCGCTGTCACGCCACGACCGGCGGCCTGCTGTGCTGCAACCTGCGTGCCCGCAGCCTGGCCGTTCGCCAGGCCCAACGCGTTGATTTCCTCGATCGCCAAACGTGCCCCGTTTCCCTTGTCCTTGCCCAATTGCGCGGTGCGGCACGCGAACGGTGCCACACGACCGGTTCCGGCGACGCGCACGCCGCTGGCCGGCGGTGCCGCAAACGCCGCAGCCTCCCCCGCCTCGTCGTCGCTCTTTTTGCTGCAGCCGGCAAGCATTGCAACCGGTGCGGCGACGGACATGGCGTAAGCCGACTTCACATGCATTGAGTGGTCTCCCGCGCCTTGCCAAAATCCGATTTCAAAGCCATTCAGGCCTGAAAACGGGCGCATTGTAACTCCATTTATAGGACGCCAATAATCCTGATTCGATGGGGTTTTCCTGCATTGCAACCAATTTTGAGAGACGCTTGGAAGCGCGTAGAGCAACCTGGTTGCACCATTCATCCGAATAATGGTTGCGATTGCGATTTCGACAAGCAAAAAAAAGCGCGCCGTCAGGCGCGCTTCGGTGTTCCGCGGGTGCGATGCGGCAATCAGGCGGCGGGCGGCAGGTTCAACCCGCGCGGCAGCGGAAACGACACGTTTTCCTCGATGCCGTCGAGCGCGCGCACATTGCGCACACCGAGTTCGCGCAGCCGCGCGATCACGGCCTGGGCGAGCACTTCGGGGGCCGACGCGCCGGCCGTCACGCCGATGCGACGCTTGCCTGCGACCCATGCCGGATCGATCTGGTCGGGCGCATCGACCATGTACGCGTCCACGCCGCGCTTCTCGGCCACTTCACGCAGGCGGCTCGAATTCGAGCTGTTCGGGCTGCCGACGACGATCACGACATCGCACTGCGGCGCCATGAACTTCACGGCGTCCTGGCGGTTCTGCGTCGCGTAGCAGATGTCCTGCTTCTTCGGCTCGCGGATCTTCGGATACTTGGCCTTCAACGCGGCGATGATCTCGGCTGCGTCGTCGACGGACAGCGTCGTCTGCGTGACGAGCGCGATGCGTTCGGGATCGGCGAGCTCGAGCTTCTGCACGTCCTCGACGCTCTCGACGAGATGCATGCCGCGCTCGACCTGCCCCATCGTGCCTTCGACTTCCGGATGGCCCTTGTGCCCGATCATGACGATGTCGACGCCGTCCTGGCGCATCTTCGCCACTTCGACGTGCACCTTCGTGACGAGCGGGCAGGTTGCGTCGTAAATACGCAACCCGCGCACGTCGGCCTCGTCGCGCACGGCCTTCGACACGCCGTGCGCGCTGAAGATCACGGTATTGCCGGCCGGCACTTCCTCGAGCTCCTCGACGAAGATCGCGCCTTTCTTCTTCAGATCCTCGACCACGTACTTGTTGTGGACGATCTCGTGACGGACGTAGATCGGCGCACCGTGCATCGCGATGGCGCGCTCGACGATCTCGATCGCGCGATCGACGCCCGCGCAGAAACCGCGCGGCTGGGCCAGCAGGATTTCGGCATCGGCGGCGACGGTCTGCCCGGACAGCGTATCGGTGGTGCTCATGATTACAGGATTCCGATGATTTTCACTTCGAACGTGAGCGCTTGGCCCGCGAGCGGATGATTGAAGTCGAACAGTGCCGAGGTTTCGCTGACTTCCTTCAGCACCCCCGCGTACCGGCCGCCGTCCGGCGCGTTGAACTCGATCAGTTCGCCCGGCGTGAAATCGTCGCCGACCATCCCGTTCTCGCGCAGCGTCGACAGCGTCACGCGCTGGAGCATGTCGGGATTGCGGGGACCGAACCCCTGTTCGGGGGTTAGCTGAAAAGTCGAATGGTCGCCGACCCTGAGGCCGATCAGAATCTGTTCCAGCGACGGCGCCAGTTGCCCCGCGCCGAGCAGCAGCGTGGCCGGCTTGTCGGTGAAGGTGTTGACGATATCGGCGCCGTCGGCGAGTGCCAGCCGGTAATGCAATGTGACGTGGGAACCGGGCTTCACTTCGGATAGATCGATGAGGCTCATGAATTACTCGTTCAGTCGGCGCCCGATACGGCCGAAAGGCCCGGCGCAAAACCAATATTGTAAGTCACCTGAGCGCGCAAGGCTGAAAGTGCGACGACGTCGCGCACACTGCCCGCCGCCAATGGAGTTTCAAGCATGCTGTCACCCTGCCCAGCCTTGCCGCCCGTCGAATGCCGCGACAGCACCGATCTGCCGGCCGATCCGCCCGGCCGCGTCATCCCGATCCACCGGCGCAAGCGCCGCCTGCGCGGCTGGCGGCCCGAGCGGCCGCGCGAGCGGTTGCTGGAGCGCGGGCCGGCGGCGCTCACCGACGACGAACTGGTCGCCCTGCTGCTCGGCACGGGCAAGCCCGGGCACGATGTATTCACCACCGCCCGCGCACTGGTCAAGCAGTTCAAGTCGCTGCACGGGCTGCTCGAGGCGACCACCGGCGATTTCGAGGCGCACCCCGGCATCGGCCCCGCGCGCTCCGCGCGGCTGGTTGCCGTCATCGAGATCGCGCGTCGCATGCTGAAGGAGAAAGCGCACGAGAAGAAGCCGATCGATTCACCAGGCGCGGTCGAGGACTATCTGCGGCTGAAGATCGGCGGGCGTCCGTACGAAGTGTTCGCCGCGGTCTACCTCGACGCACGCCACTGCCTGATCGACATGGAGGAAATCACGCGCGGCTCGCTGACGCGCATGGCCGTCTACCCGCGCGAGATCGTGCGCCGCGCGATGGCATACAACGCTGCGGCGCTGATCGTTGCCCACAACCATCCGTCGGGTGCGGTGCAGCCGAGCGCGGAAGATCGCCGCCTGACCCGCGTGCTGCACGATGCGCTCGCGCTCGTCGATGTCAGGCTGCTCGATCACGTCGTGATCGGCACCAGTGATACTTTTTCGTTCGCACGGGCCGGTTGGATGTAGACTGTGCGGTTGCGGCCCGCCCAAGGGCGCCGCAACGGTGATGCGAAATTAGGTTTGATTTTTCTGAACTTTTTCTGCTAGAATCGCCGTCTGTCTTTTTTCCAACCAGTTCTAGCCATCGAAGGGCCTTGTCTGTAAGGGCTTCGGCGTTCTGAGTGCAGCCATGGATCACGTGGCGGTACGATGGAACCTTCATCGGCGATCGAACCCCGAATTTAGCGTATTAGGAGTGCTCTCATGGCACGCGTATGCCAAGTAACTGGGAAAGCGCCGATGAGCGGCAACAACGTTTCCCACGCCAACAACAAGACGAAGCGCCGCTTCCTGCCGAACCTGCAAAACCGCCGGTTCTGGGTAGAGAGCGAAAACCGCTGGGTGCGCCTGCGCGTCTCGAACGCCGGCCTGCGCCTGATCGACAAGAACGGCATCGATTCCGTGCTCGCTGACCTGCGCGCACGCGGCGAAGCCTAAGCCCAAGGAGCACAATCATGGCAAAAGGCGCACGCGACAAGATCAAGCTCGAGTCGACCGCTGGTACGGGTCACTTCTACACGACCACGAAGAACAAGCGCAACATGCCGGAAAAGATGGCGATCAAGAAGTTCGATCCCGTCGTCCGCAAGCATGTTGAATACAAAGAAACCAAGATCAAGTAATCTCCGGTTTCTGCTAGCCTGACGGCGACCGAAAAGCCCCGCACATGCGGGGCTTTTTGTTTTGCGCGCACGCTCCGGCCCGACGCGGTATGCTCTCCCCTTTCCGCGGCCACGGCCGCCGGAACGCACAAGATCAAAAGCGTAACGATGGAGATGCAGCATGAAATTCGACGTGGCGATCGTCGGCAGCGGCCTGGCAGGGCTGTCGGTCGCACTCAACCTGGCCAGCACGCGACGAGTCGCGCTGATCGCGAAACGGTCGATGATGGAGGGCGCGAGCGATAACGCGCAAGGTGGCATCGCGGCTGTCCTCGATTCGGCGGACAGCATCGAGAACCACGTCGACGACACGCTGGTCGCCGGTGGCGGCTTGTGCGACGAAGGCGCGACGCGCTATATCGTCGAGCACGGCCGCGAAGCGATCGAATGGCTGATCTCGCAGGGCGTGCCGTTCACGAAGGACGACGCGGCCGAGCTCGGCTTCCACCTCACGCGCGAAGGCGGCCACAGCCATCGCCGGATCATCCACGCGGCCGACGCGACCGGCCATGCGGTGCTCGCCACGCTGTCGGCGCGTGTGCGCCAGCATCCGAACATCACGTTCTTCGAAAACCACCACGCGATCGACCTGATCACGTCGGACCGGCTCGGCCTGCCCGGCCGCCGCTGTCACGGCCTGTACGCGCTCGACGTCGACAACGACCGCACGATCACGATCGAGGCGCCGCATACGGTGCTCGCAACGGGCGGCGCCGGCAAGGTCTACCTGTACACGACGAACCCCGACACCGCGACCGGCGACGGCATCGCGATGGCGTGGCGCGCAGGTTGCCGCGTGTCGAACATGGAATTCATCCAGTTCCACCCGACCTGCCTGTTCCATCCGTACGCGAAGTCGTTCCTGATTTCCGAAGCCGTGCGCGGCGAAGGCGGCCTGTTGAAGCTGCCCGACGGCACGCGCTTCATGCCCGCGCACGATCCGCGCGCCGAACTCGCGCCGCGCGACATCGTCGCGCGCGCGATCGACTTCGAGATCAAGAAGCGCGGGATCGACTGCGTGTATCTCGACATCAGCCACCAGCCGGAAGCGTTCCTGCGCGAACACTTCCCGACGATCCACGCGCGCTGCCTCGAATTCGGCATCGACATCGCGAAAGAGCCGATCCCCGTCGTGCCGGCCGCGCACTACACGTGCGGCGGCGTCGTCACCGACCTCGCCGGGCGCACCGATCTCGCGGGCCTGTATGCAGTTGGCGAAACGTCGTACACGGGGCTCCACGGCGCGAACCGGCTCGCGAGCAACTCGCTGCTCGAATGTCTCGTGATTGGCCGTGCCGCGGCCGAAGCGATCGAGGCGGCCGGCTTCGATGCCGAAACGCCGGCCACGCTGCCCGCGTGGGACGAAAGCCGCGTGTCGGATGCGGACGAGGAAGTCGTCGTTGCGCACAACTGGGACGAGCTGCGCCGCCTGATGTGGAACTACGTCGGCATCGTGCGCACCGACAAGCGCCTCGAGCGCGCGAAGCACCGGCTGTCGCTGCTGCGCGACGAGATCCAGGAGTACTACGCGAACTTCCGCGTGACGCGCGACCTGCTCGAACTGCGCAACCTCGTCGACGTGGCGACCCTGATCGTGAAGAGCGCACACTCGCGCCGCGAAAGCCGCGGGCTGCACTACAGCCGCGACTGGCCGAGCTCGCTGCCGAAGGCGCTGCCGAGCGTGCTCACGCCGCGCGCGCGTCGCTGAGCGGCACACCCTTCCCGGCTGCGGCCGCACAGGAAAAAAGCCGTTGGCGTTTGCGCGCCAACGGCTTTTTTTGTGATCAACGGCACTCGGTCAGTCGACGATCCGCATCGAATAATCCGTCGCGCGCACGTCCTTTGTCAGCGCGCCGATCGAGATACGGTCGACCCCCGTTTCCGCGAATGCCCGCACCGTATCGAGATTGACGCCGCCCGACACTTCGAGCACGGCCTTGCCGTTCGCCACGCGCACCGCTTCACGCATCATGTCGAGCGTGAAGTTGTCGAGCAACACCGACTGCGCGCGGTGTGCGAGCGCCGTATCGAGTTGCGCAAGCGTTTCGACTTCGATCTGCACGGGCACGCCCGACTTCAGCGCGAACGCCGCGTCGAGCGCCTCGCCGACACCGCCTGCCGCCGCGATGTGGTTTTCCTTGATCAGGATGCCGTCGTACAGCGCGAGACGCTGGTTCTCACCGCCGCCGACGCGCACCGCGTACTTCTGCGCGAGCCGCAGGCCCGGCAGCGTCTTGCGCGTATCGAGGATCTTCGCGCGCGTGCCTTCGACGCGATCGACGTAACGACGCGTCGCGGTCGCGACGCCCGACAGCAGTTGCAGGAAGTTCAATCCGTTGCGCTCGGCCGTCAGCAGCGCGCGCGCCGGCCCTTCGAGTTCGCAGACGGTCGAATCGGGCGACATACGATCGCCTTCGCGATAACGCCACTGCACGACGATCGCCGGATCGATCCGGGCAATCACGGCCTCGAACCACGGCACGCCGCACAGCACGGCTTCCTCGCGCACGATGATGCGAGCACGGCGACGCCCGCCGGCCGGTACGAGCCGCCCGGTCTGGTCGCCGGTGCCGACGTCTTCCGCGATCGCATCGACCACATTGCGCGCGATCGCGTCGTCGAATGCCGCGCCGTACTGCTCGCGGACGACGTCGAACAGCGGGGATACTGCGGAGTTCGCGCCGCCTTCCGCCGGGCCGCCCCCAAGGAAGGTGGCCGCCCCCTCGGGGGGCAGGGAACGAATGTGAGCGTGGGGGCTATTCATTACGCAGCCCCCACGTTCGCAAACAATTGCTGATCGCGCTGCAGATCGCCGCTCGCCTGCACGCGCTTCTTGTGCGCGGATGCGAAATCGAGCATCCGGTCGATCGGCAGGCGTGCGCGCTCGCCGATCGCGGGATCGACGAAGATCTCGTTGTGACCGCGCTCGAGCACGTCGGCAAGGTTCGCGAGGCCGTTCATCGCCATCCACGGGCAGTGCGCGCAGCTCTTGCAGGTGGCGCTGTTGCCGGCCGTCGGCGCGGCAATGAAGGTCTTGCCGGGCGCCGCAAGCTGCATCTTGTGCAGGATGCCGAGATCGGTCGCGACGATGAAGTGCGTCGCGTCGAGCTTGACCGCTGCGTCGATCAGCTGCGTGGTCGAGCCGACCACATCGGCCTGCGCGACGACGTTTTCCGGCGATTCGGGGTGGACGAGCACCTTCGCGTCCGGATACTCGGCGCGCAGCAGGTCGAGCTCGATGCCCTTGAATTCGTCATGAACGAGGCACGAGCCTTGCCACAGCAGCATGTCCGCGCCGGTTTTCTTCTGGATGTAGCTGCCGAGATGGCGATCCGGCGCCCAGATGATCTTCTCGCCGCGTGCATGCAGGTCGGCCACGATCTCGAGGCCGATCGACGACGTGACCATCCAGTCCGCGCGCGCCTTCACGGCGGCGCTGGTATTCGCGTAGACGACGACGGTACGGTCGGGATGCGCATCGCAGAACGCCGAGAATTCGTCGACGGGGCAGCCGAGGTCGAGCGAGCAGGTCGCGTCGAGATCGGGCATCAGGATGCGTTTGTTCGGGCTCAGGATCTTCGCGGTTTCGCCCATGAAGCGCACGCCGGCAACGACGAGCGTCTGCGCGTCGTGGTCGCGGCCGAAGCGGGCCATTTCGAGCGAATCGGCGACACAGCCGCCGGTTTCGTCGGCGAGCTCCTGCAACTCGGCGTCGACATAGTAGTGCGCGACCAGCACGGCCTTTTCACGCACGAGCAATGCCTTGATGCGCGCCTTCAGCGCGGCGCGCTCTTCGGCGGACGGCGCATCGGGCACCTTGGCCCATGCCTGCCCCACACCGCACACGGTCCCTGCTGCAACGGGCCGGTCGTACTCGACGGGTTTGATCGTCGATTGCATCTCCATATCTCCTGTCGACCAGCGTTAGCGCTTTAGCGCTTACGCTGGTCCCATGCTTCGCGGTCGACCAGCGTTAGCGCTTTAGCGCTTATGCTGGTCCCATGCTTCGCGGTCGACCCACGTTCGCGCTGCAGCGCTTACGCGGGTCCCATCCTTCGCGGTCGATCAGCGTTGGCGCGTTAGCGCCCACTCCGATCCCATCCCCTGCATTCGCCCCGGGACAACACTTCCACGCTGCCCCAAGCCTCATACGAATCCAGCCCTGCCGATCACGTTCAAAAACCGGCGGACCAAATAAAAAACCCCGCCAACGCGGGGTTTTTGACGTCCTTAGATTCTAATCGATTTCGAATCAGGCGTAGCGGCGCAGGCGCGTCGCGAATTCCTGCAGCGCCTTGATGCCGCTTTGTTCTGCGCGATGGCACCAATCCTGCAATTGCGCGAGAAGCTGTTCGCGCGATGCGGTCGAACGATCCCAGATCGCAGCGAGATCCTGGCGCAGCTGGAAGTAGGTTTGCAGCTTCTGGCTGTTCGCGAAGATTTCCGGCAGCAGCTTCTTCTGCGGCTCGTCGAGGCCGTCGGCGTCCTTGTGGAACCACTTGCGTGCGCCGCGCATCATCTGGTACTTCTCGCCGCCGATTTCCTTCAGGTGCGCGAGCTCCTGGCGGTACGCACGCTTCACGGCCTTGCCGTAGCGCGCCATCACTTCGTAGCGGTTCGACAGCACGGCCTGCAGCGTTTCCTGGTCGAGCACCGTCTTCGGCTTGTTCAGGCGCGGCGTCGGCGCGACCTTCTTCACCTTCGCGAGACCGAACGCCGACATGATGCGGATGTACATCCAGCCGATGTCGAACTCGTACCACTTGTTCGACAGCTTCGCCGACGTCGCGAACGTGTGGTGGTTGTTGTGCAGCTCTTCGCCGCCGATCACGATGCCCCACGGGAACAGGTTCGTGCTCGCGTCGGCCGAGTTAAAGTTGCGATAGCCCCAGAAGTGGCCGAAGCCGTTGACGACGCCAGCCGCCCAGAACGGAATCCAGACCATCTGCACGGCCCACACGGTGAGGCCGATCACGCCGAACAGCGCGACGTCGATCACCATCATCAGGCTGATGCCGAGAATCGGGTACTTCGAATAGACGTTGCGCTCCACCCAGTCGTTCGGCGTGCCGTGGCCGAACTTGCGCATCGTCTCTTCGTTCTTCGCTTCCGCGCGATACAGCTCGGCGCCCTCGAGGAACACCTTCCAGATGCCGCGCGTCTGCGGGCTGTGCGGATCTTCCTCGGTCTCGCACTTCGCGTGGTGCTTGCGGTGAATTGCGGCCCACTGGCCGGTCAGCATGCCGGTGGTCATCCACAGCCAGAGGCGGAAGAAGTGGCTCGCGATCGGATGCAGCTCAAGCGCGCGATGCGCCTGGCAACGGTGCAGGTAGACCGTCACGCCGATGATCGTGACGTGCGTGACGGCGAGCGCGAACAGCGCGACCTGCCACCACGAAAAATGCAGGAGCCCGTGGGAAAGAAAATCGAGCAGGGAATTCAACAAGGCAGTTACCTGTGATGAGAGCGACGCCGGCCCGCGCCAAGCGTCAGAAAAATGAAAGCATACCGCGTGTAGACCAGAATTTTACTTCAACCGTTCCAAGTCTTTGTAAAAAATGAACATTTTCTTGCCCTGACGCAACCGGTGCAGTCCACGCGCGGACTTGAAAAGGCCCGCGATCCGGTTCCGACCGCGGGGTCGATACGACTGGATTGGCGGCCGGCGCGCGCTATGCAGCCGGCGCGCGCCCGTCCGACGCGCCGTTGGCGGCGGCCGGATCGAGCCCGGCAGCCGCGCCCGCAGCGGAAAAACCGTCTGGCAACCCGACGACGCGCACTTCTCGCTGCGGGAACGGAATCGAAATCCCGTGCTCGTTGAACAGGCGCCAGATGTTGCGGTTCACGCTCGAACGCACGCCGGACGTGCCCTTCGCCGAATCCTCGATCCAGAACCCGAGCTCCAGGTCGATCCCGTCCGCCCCGAAACTCACCAGATACGGGGTCGGAGCCGGTTCGGCCAGCACACGCGGCACACCTTTGGCTGCCTCGGCGAGCAGCGTGAGCGCGTGCTCGACATCGCTCGAGTACGCGACCTGCACGGCGACCTTCGCGTAGCCGCGCGTCAGGTACGACGACTGGTTCTGCACGACGTCGGTGATCAGCTTTTCGTTCGGGATCAGCGTCTCGTTGCCGTCGAGGCCGCGCACGACCGTATAGCGCGTGCGGATCTGCGTGACGACGCCCTGCAGACCGCCGACGCTGATTGCGTCGCCGAGCCGCAGCGAGCGGTCGAGCAGGATGATGAAGCCCGACACGTAGTTGCTGGCGATCTTCTGCAGCCCGAAACCGAGGCCGACACCGACCGCACCGCCGAACACGCCGAGCACCGTCACGTCGATGCCGACCAGCGACAGCCCGATCAGGATCGCCGCGAACACGAGCAGCGCGCGGCCGACCCGCGACAGCACGACCTTCAGGTTCGCGTCGAGCGTGCTCGCGCGCGTGAGGCGATCCTCGAGCACCGAGCCGAGCCACATCGCGACCATCAGCGTCACGCACACCCACAGCGCGCCGGAGATCACCGACAGCAGCGTGAGATGCGCATTGGCGACACGGAACTGCACGCTGTCGAGCCAGCCGAGCACGTCGCGCTGGATGCCGAGCACCGTCAGCACCATCGCGGCCCACACGACGGTCGACACGATCTTCTCGACGATCGACAGCCATGCATGCGTGTGGCCGTCGCGCGCAAATACGCGCCGGGCAAAGAAGAACAGCACGTAGATCAGCCCGATGCCGAACAGCGGCACGAGCGCGAGCGACAGCAGCGACGTCGACATGAACGGGTCGAACGCGAGCTGCGCGCCGCCCACGAACACGCTGCCGAACAACGGGAACAACGCGCGCTTCAGGCTTTGCGCGCCCGCGCCGGGCGCGCGTCCGGCCGCCCGGCGGCGCGCGTCGATCCGGCCGTGCACGAAGCGCGCGGCCACCCATGCGAAGCACAGCGCGCCGATGAGTATCGCCGCCTGCCAGATCATCACCGGCTGGTGGAAGTCGCGAATGACCGATGCCAGCCGGTGCGACAGCAGGCGGCTCTGCAGATTCTCCATCGTCCGTCCGGCCCGCCGTTACTGCGCAGCGCGCCGTTCGAGCACCGCGGCGAAGAAGCCGTCGGTCGCGTGACGATGCGGCCACAGCGACAGGTAGTCACCCGTCTCGAGCTCGATGCGCTGGTCTTCCAGCACCTTCTGCGCCGGTACCAGCACGAAGTCGGGATGGTCGGCCAGGAACTGTTCGACGATGCGTTCGTTCTCGGCGTCGAGCACGCTGCAGGTCGCGTAGACGAGCCGGCCGCCCTTCTTCACCAGGCGCGCGGCGCTCGCGAGGATGGACGCCTGCTTCGGCGTCAGCTCGTCGATCGCCGTGCGCGTCTGGCGCCACTTCAGGTCCGGGTTGCGGCGCAACGTGCCCAGGCCGCTGCACGGCGCATCGACCAGCACGCGGTCGATCTTGCCGGCGAGCCGCTTGATCTTCGCGTCGTGTTCGCTGTCGATCAGCACGGGGTTCACGTTCGACAGCCCGCTGCGCGCAAGGCGCGGCTTCAGCTTCGCCAGGCGCTTCTCCGACACGTCGAACGCGTAGAGGCGCCCGGTCGAGCGCATCATCGCGCCCAGCGCGAGCGTCTTGCCGCCCGCACCCGCACAGAAATCGACGACCATCTCGCCGCGGCGCGGCGCGACCAGCGAGCACAGCAGTTGGCTGCCTTCGTCCTGCACCTCGATCGCGCCTTCCTCGAACAGCTTCAGGCGCGTCAGCGCCGGCTTGCCGACCACGCGCACGCCGAACGGTGCGAACGGCGTCGCGCCCGCATCGATGCCGCTCACGCGCAGCCCTTCGATCACCTGGTCGCGCGTCGCCTTCTGCGCGTTGGCGCGCAGGTCGAGCGGCGCCGGGTAGTTCAGCGCGGCGGCGAGCTGCGCGAGTTCCTCACAATCGAAACGCGCCGACAGCGCCTGGTAGATCCAGTCGGGCAGGTTCGTGCGAATGCGCACCGGCAGGCTCGCCGGATCGATCTTCGACACGTGCTCGAGCCATGCGGATTCGGTATCGGACAGGAACGGCTTCAGCGCATTGCGGCCGACCGTCTGCATCAGGCCCAGCAGCGTGAGGCGCCGCGCGGGCGTGCCCGTGCCGCTCTCGGCGAGATGCGAAAACTCCATCTTGCGGCGCAGCACCGCGAACACGGCCTCGGCGATCACGCCGCGCTCGGCATGCCCGAGCTTCGGATGCGCGCGGAAGAACCGGCTCGTCGTCGCATCGGCGGGGCCGGCGAACTTCAGCACCTCGGCCAGCAAAGTCTCGGTCTGGCCGATCAGGAATCCGTGCAGTTTCATACGCCCTCACTCGTTTCGGTATGCGGTTGATCCGCGAAAATCCAGCGCGCCTCTTCCGGCGCCACCACTGCACGGCCGTTCTCGAGGCGCAGACGCCCCTCGATGAACCAGCGCACCGCGCGCGGATACAGCACATGTTCGACCGTCAGCACACGCTGCGCGAGCGCGGCCGCGTCGTCGCCCGCGCGCACGGGCACGGCGCCCTGCGCGACGATCGCGCCGCTGTCGAGCTCGGGAATCACGAAATGCACGCTCGCGCCATGCAGCGCGACACCCGCGTCGAGCGCCTGCTGGTGCGTGTGAATGCCCTTGAAGCTCGGCAGCAGCGACGGATGGATGTTCAGCAGCCGGCCTTCGTATCGTCTGACGAATGCGGGCGTGAGAATGCGCATGAAGCCGGCGAGGACCACGAGATCGGGCGCGAATCGGTCGATCTCGGCGGCGAGCGCCGCGTCGAAGCTGTCGCGGCCGTCGAACGACCGGTGGTCGACCACCGCCGTCGCCACCCCGTGCGACGCGGCAAATGCCAGGCCGGCCGCGTCGGGCCGGTTGGCGATCACGGCCGCAACTTCGGCCGGCCAGCGTTCCTGCGCGCACGCGCGGACGATGGCCTCCATGTTGCTGCCGCGACCGGAAATCAGGATCACGAGTTTTTTCATCCGCGAATTTTACCATTCGCCCCCGCGTTTCCCCCCTTCTCGGCCGTCGGGCCGCCCGAACGTTTATAATCTTCTGCTTTGCGGCATCCCACCGCCCATTCCCCGACGCTGCATCCGCTATCGTGAAAGTCTTCCGCGGCCTGCCCAACGCCGAGAGCCGCGCGCCTTGCGCGCTGACGATCGGCAACTTCGACGGTGTCCATCGCGGCCACCAGGCCCTGCTCGCGCGCGTGCGCGCGGCAGCGGACGCGCGCGGCCTGCCCGTGTGCGTGATGACGTTCGAGCCGCACCCGCGCGAATTCTTCAACCCGGCCGGCGCACCGCCGCGCATCGCGATGCTGCGCGACAAGCTCGAGGCGCTGCGCGATCACGGCGTCGACCGTGTGGTCGTCGAGCACTTCAACCACACGTTCGCGAGCCAGTCGCCGCAGGCGTTCGTCGAACGCACGCTGGTGAACGGGCTGCACACGCGCTGGATGATGGTCGGCGACGATTTCTGCTACGGCGCGAAACGCGCGGGCACCTTCGACACGCTGCAGGCGGCCGGCGCGCAGTACGGCTTCGAGGTCGAGCAGATGGGTACGGTGGCCGGCAGCGACGGCACGCGCATCTCGAGCTCGGGCGTGCGCGCCGCGCTCGCGGCCGGCGATCTCGAAGCGGCCGCGCAGGCGCTCGGCCATGGCTATGCGATCAGCGGCCACGTCGCGCACGGGCTGAAGCTCGGCCGCGACCTCGGCTTCCCGACGCTGAACCTGCCGATCGCACACAAGCGGCCGGCGCTCGCGGGCATCTTCGTCGTGCAGGTGCACGGCCTCGGCCCCGCCCCGCTGCCGGGCGTCGCGAGCCTCGGCCTGCGCCCGACCGTCGACGATTCGGGCCGCGTGCTGCTCGAAGTGCACCTGCTCGACTGGCACGGCGATGCGTACGGCAAGCTCATCCGCGTCGAATTCCTGAAGAAGCTGCGCGACGAGGCGAAATTCGACGATCTCGAGGCGCTGTCGCGCGCGATCGCGCTGGACGTCGCGAATGCGCGTGCGTATTTCATCGAGCGCGACCGTGCGCCGGGCAGCCGCGCCACGGGCTTCGCGACGTCGGCCACCGACCGAATTAGCTGATCCGGACAGCGGCGCCCCGCGCCGCACCCTCGCGCCGCCCAGTCGCGCGCATACCCGATTCACGACGCTCGCGCGTCCCCCGAGATTTAGATAGCGATCCCATCATGAGCAACAAGAAAGCCGATTCGAAACCGCAGGCCAAGTATCCGGTCAACCTGCTCGACACGCCGTTCCCGATGCGCGGCGACCTGCCCAAGCGCGAGCCGCAGTGGGTCAAGGAATGGGAAGAGCGCGGCATCTACGAGAAGATCCGCGCGGCCAGCGCCGGCCGTCCGAAGTTCATCCTGCACGACGGCCCGCCGTATGCGAACGGCGACATCCACCTCGGCCACGCCGTCAACAAGATCCTGAAGGACATCGTCGTCAAGTCGCGCAACATGGCCGGCTTCGACGCGCCGTACGTGCCGGGCTGGGATTGCCACGGGATGCCGATCGAGATCCAGATCGAGAAGCAGTTCGGCAAGTCGCTGCCGGCGGCCGAAGTGATGAGCAAGGCGCGCACGTACGCGACCGAGCAGATCGAGAAGCAGAAGGTCGGCTTCAAGCGTCTGGGCGTGCTCGGCGACTGGGCCAACCCGTACAAGACGATGAACTTCGTCAACGAGGCGGAAGAGATCCGCGCGCTCGGCAAGATCATCGAGAAGGGCTACGTGTATCGCGGGCTGAAGCCGGTGAACTGGTGCTTCGACTGCGGCTCGGCGCTCGCCGAAGCGGAAGTCGAGTACAAGGACCGCACCGATCCGACGATCGACGTGATGTTTGCGTTCGCGGAACCGGAAAAGACCGCGCAGGCGTTCGGCCTGCCGGCGCTGCCGCGCGCCGAAGGCGGCATCGTGATCTGGACCACCACGCCGTGGACGATCCCCGCGAACCAGGCGCTGAACCTCCATCCGGAAATCGTCTACGCGCTGGTCGACACCGAGCGCGGGCTGCTGATCATCGCGGAAGAGCGCGTCGAAGCCTGCATGACCGACTTCAAGCTGACCGGCCGCGTCGTTGCGACCGCGCCGGGCGTGAAGCTCGCGGGCCTGCGCTTCCATCACCCGCTCGCGTCGGCTCACCCCGGCTACAAGCGCACCGCGCCCGTGTACCTCGGCGACTACGTGACGACCGACACCGGTACCGGCGTCGTGCACTCGTCGCCCGCGTACGGTATCGAGGACTTCTTGTCCTGCAAGGCGCACGGGATGACCGACTCCGACTTCATCAACCCGGTGATGGGCGACGGCCGCTATATCGAATCGCTGCCGCTGTTCGGCGGCCTGTCGATCTGGGACGCGAACCCGAAGATCGTCGAGGCGCTGAATGCAGCCGGCTCGCTGCTGCGCAGCGAGAAGTACACGCACAGCTACATGCACTGCTGGCGCCACAAGACGCCGATCATCTACCGCGCCACGTCGCAGTGGTTCGCCGGGATGGACGTGACGCCGCGCGACGGCGGCAAGACGCTGCGCGAAACGGCGCTCGAAGGCGTCGACGCGACCGCGTTCTACCCGTCGTGGGGCAAGCAGCGCCTGTTCAGCATGATCGCGAACCGTCCTGACTGGACGCTGTCGCGCCAGCGCCAGTGGGGCGTGCCGATGGCGTTCTTCGTGCACAAGGAAACCGGCGAGCTGCATCCGCGCACGCTCGAACTGCTCGAGGAAGTCGCGAAGCGCGTCGAGCAGTCGGGCATCGAGGCGTGGCAGACGCTCGACCCGCGCGAGCTGATCGGCGACGACGCGAACCTGTACGAGAAGAACCGCGACACGCTCGACGTGTGGTTCGATTCGGGCACGACGCACTGGCACGTGCTGCGCGGCTCGCACAAGGATCAGCTGCAGTTCCCGGCCGACCTCTACCTCGAAGGCTCGGACCAGCACCGCGGCTGGTTCCACTCGTCGCTGCTCACCGCGTCGATGATCGACGGCCGCGCACCGTACAAGGGCCTGCTCACGCACGGCTTCACGGTCGACGGCGAAGGCCGCAAGATGAGCAAGTCGCTCGGCAACGGCATCGACCCGCATGAAGTCGCGAACCGCCTCGGCGCGGAAATCATCCGCCTGTGGATCGCGTCGACCGACTATTCGGGCGAGCTCGCGATCTCCGAGGAAATCCTGAAGCGCGTGACGGAAGGCTATCGCCGCATCCGCAACACGCTGCGCTTCCTGCTCGCGAACCTGTCGGACTTCGACTTCGCGCAGCATGCGGTGCCCGTCGACGAATGGCTCGAGATCGACCGTTATGCGGTCGCGTTCTCGCAGCAACTGCAGACGGAGCTGCTCGGCCACTACGAGAAGTACGAATTCCACCCGGTCGTCGCGAAGCTGCAGACGTACTGCTCGGAAGATCTCGGCGGCTTCTACCTCGACGTGCTGAAGGACCGCCTGTACACGAGCGCGGCCGATTCGCTCGCACGCCGCTCCGCGCAGACGGCGCTGTACCACCTGACGCACGGCCTGCTGCGCGTGCTCGCACCGTTCCTGTCGTTCACGGCGGAAGAAGCGTGGAAGGTGTTCCAGCCGGCCAGCGACACGATCTTCACGGAAACCTACTACGCGTATCCGGAAGTCGCCGGCTCCGCCGCGCTGATCGAGAAGTGGGCACTGCTGCGCGATGTGCGCGGCAACGTGACGAAGGCGCTCGAGGAAGCCCGCACCGCGAACCGCATCGGTTCGTCGCTGCAGGCCGAAGTCGCCGTGCACGCGAGCGGCGCACGCTACGACGCGCTCACGAGCCTCGGCGAGGATCTCAAGTTCGTGCTGATCACGTCGGCTGCGACGGTCGTCAAGGTCGACGACGAAGCGCAGGAAAGCGTCGACGTGGCCGCGTCGAAGTACCAGAAGTGCGAGCGCTGCTGGCACTACCGTGAAGATGTCGGCGCGCATGCCGATCATCCGACGCTGTGCGGCCGCTGCTTCTCCAACCTGTTCGAAAACGGCGAAATCCGGAGCGCTGCTTAACTATGGCGAAAACCCTGTCGAAACCGGCCAGCGGCGCGCTTGCGCCCTGGCTCGGCATTTCGCTGATCGTGATCCTGTTCGACCAACTGTCGAAGATCGCGATCCTGAAGACGTTCGCGTACGGCGCGCAGCACGAGCTGACGTCGTTCTTCAATCTCGTGCTGGTGTACAACCGCGGCGCCGCGTTCGGCTTCCTGTCGACCGCGGGCGGCTGGCAGCGCTGGGCATTCACCGCGCTCGGCATCGGCGCGACGCTCGTGATCTGCTTCCTGCTGAAACGTCACGGCCAGCAGCGGTTGTTCAGCCTGTCGCTCGCGATGATCCTGGGCGGCGCGCTCGGCAACGTGATCGACCGGCTCGTCTACGGCCACGTGATCGACTTCCTCGATTTTCATCTCGGCGCCTGGCACTTCCCGGCGTTCAACCTCGCCGACTCCGCGATCACGGTCGGCGCGGTGCTGCTGATCTACGACGAACTGCGTCGCGTGCGCGGCTCACGCTAAGCGCGCATACTCGGCGTCGACGGCCGGCTTCGCGCCGGCCGTTCCGTTTGACCCTTGGAGGCCTGAGTTGGCACACGCAGAACTCGCAGGAAAACACCTCGTTCTCGGCCTGACGGGCGGGATCGCCTGCTACAAGATCGCCGAGCTCACGCGGCTGCTCGTAAAGGCCGGCGCGACCGTGCAGGTCGCGATGACCGAAGCCGCTACCCAGTTCATCACGCCCGTCACGATGCAGGCGCTGTCGGGCCGGCCCGTCTACACGAGCCAGTGGGACGCGCGCATCGACAACAACATGGCGCACATCGACCTGTCGCGCGAAGCCGATGCGATCGTGATCGCGCCCGCATCGACGGACTTCCTCGCGAAGCTCGCGCACGGATTCGCGGACGATCTGCTGTCGACGCTGTGCGTCGCGCGCGATTGCCCGCTGCTCGTCGTTCCCGCGATGAATCGCCAGATGTGGCAGAACCCGGCCACGCAACGCAACGCCGCACAACTGCGCGCGGACGGCGTGTCGGTGCTCGGCCCGGATTCGGGCGCGCAGGCATGCGGCGAAGTCGGCGACGGCCGGATGCTCGAGCCCGAGGCGATCTACGAAGCGATCGTCGCGCACTTCGCGCCGAAGGTACTCGCGCACCGGCGCGTGCTGATCACGGCCGGCCCGACGTTCGAACCGCTCGACCCGGTGCGCGGCCTCACGAACCGCTCGAGCGGCAAGATGGGCTTCGCGCTCGCGCGCGCCGCGCAGCAGGCCGGCGCCGACGTGCATCTCGTCGCGGGGCCGGTCGCGCTCGACACGCCGTGGGGCGTCTACCGCCAGGACGTGCAGACGGCGCAGCAGATGTACGACGCGGTCATGCATGCCGTCGCCGATGCCGACATCTTCATCGCGGTGGCTGCAGTCGCCGACTGGCGCGTCGCCCAGCCGGCCGAGCACAAGATGAAGAAGACGGCCGACCACAAGGTGCCCACGCTCGCGTTCGTCGAGAACCCCGACATCCTCGCGTCGGTCGCGGCGCTGCCCGCCCCGCCGTTCTGCGTCGGCTTCGCGGCCGAAAGCGGCGACCTCGACGTGCACGGCGACGAAAAGCGCAAGCGCAAGAACGTGCCGCTGCTCGTCGGCAACCTCGGCCCGCTGACGTTCGGGCGCGACGACAACGAAGTCGTGCTGTTCGAGGCCGCCGGCCTCACGCGCCTGCCGCGCGCACCGAAGGACGAACTCGCGCACACGCTCGTCGCGGAAATCGCGAAGCGCCTGCCCGACAACCGCCTGATCTGATCTCCCGCGCGGCGGCCGTCGCTGCCGCGCCCTTCCCGACCCATTCGACGACCGCATGAAACTCGACCTGAAGATTCTCGACGCGCGCATGCGCGACTACCTGCCCGCCTACGCGACCACCGGCAGCGCGGGCCTCGACCTGCGTGCGTGCCTCGATGCACCGGTCACGCTGCAGCCGGGCGAAACGACGCTCGTGCCGACCGGCCTCGCGATCCATCTCGCCGATCCCGGCTACGCGGCGCTGATCCTGCCGCGCTCCGGCCTCGGCCACAAGCACGGCATCGTGCTCGGCAACCTCGTCGGCCTGATCGATTCCGACTACCAGGGCCAACTCATGGTCTCGACGTGGAACCGCGGCCAGACCGAGTTCGTGCTCAATCCGTTCGAGCGGCTCGCCCAGCTCGTGATCGTGCCGGTCGTGCAGGCGCAGTTCAACATCGTCGACGACTTCGCCGAAAGCGATCGCGGCGAGGGCGGCTTCGGCAGCACCGGCCGTCACTGAACGACGCAACGAAAAAAGGGGCCGCGGCCCCTTTTTTTCTATTCCGTCGCCGTCATTCCTCGACGGGTTGTGCGATCCGCGCCGGCGCCAGGTCGCGCTGCCGCGCCTGAGCCGCGATCGCGTAGATCACCATCGCAACCAGCACACCGAGCAGCACGGCCGACGAGCCGATCGTGCCGAGCGCAAGGCCGCCCTTCGCAACCGGCTTCGTCAGCAGGTCGCCGACCGTCGCGCCGAACGGACGCGTGAGCACGAACGCGGCCCAGAACAGCAGCACGCCGGAGATCCGCGTGAAATAGTGCGCGAGCACGATCACCGCGAGCAGCCCGCCGATCAGCAGCGCGCCGCCGCCGAAGCCGAGCCCCGAGCTGTCCGCGAGGAAGTCGCCGAGCGCGGTGCCGAGCGTGTTCGAGAACAGGATCGCGATCCAGTACAGCAACTCGACCTTGCGCGTGCGGATCAGGTCGACCGACAGCGATTCGCCGCTGAGGCGCCACACAGCGAAGATCGCCAGCAGGATCGCGACGAGGATCGACGAGCCGGCCGCATAGCCGAGACCGAGCGTGCGGTCCATGAAGTCTGACATCGTCGTGCCGGCCGTGCTCGTCGCGACGATCACGGCCCAGTAGATCGCCGGGCGATAGCGGGTCGTCCTGAGCTGCGCGCCCAGCGTCACGAGAAAGAAGCCGAACAGCAGGATGGAGCTCACCGCGTAGCCGACGTTCAGCGTCATCGACAGCAGGTCGCCGCCGGTTTCGCCGAGCGTCGTCGCGCAGATCTTCATGATCCAGAACGCGAGCGTGATTTCAGGAAGTTTGTTCATTCGAACCCCTTTTGCAGGAAAGCGGCGGGCCGGCGCGGGCCGGCCTGCCTTGCAGACAGGATCGAATGTAGTCGCCGCGGGCTTAACGGAACCTTAGGGAATGGAGAATCGGTGCGGGCGGGCCGCGCCCGTCAACGCGCGTGCTGGTGCCGGTAATGCAGCGCGTACGCGAGCGTAAGCAGCACGACGAACACGACGCCGACCACCATCGTCATCCGGAATTCGCGCGTGAACGCGGTCGTGAACAGGATCGCTGCGACGAGGCCGGCACCGAGCAGGCTGCCGAAAGGGTGGCCCCACATCCGGAACGCGAGCGCGGGGCCGCGATAGCGCGAACGGAAGCGCAGGTGCGTGACGAAGATCATCAGCCACGTGAACAGCGCACCGAACATCGCGATCGCCATCATCACGGTGAACGCGGTGTCGGGCGCCAGCGCGACCAGCACGGCCGCGACCGCGACGCCGCTCGTCGAGATCCACAGCGCCGCGCGCGGCACGCCGTTCGTGCCGAGCCGGCCGAACACCGCCGGCGCGAGCCGCGCACGCGACAGGCTGAACATCATCCGCGTCGTCACGTAAAGCTGGCTGTTCATCGCCGACAGTGCCGCGATCAACAGCACGAAGTTGATCACGCCTGCCGCGTACGGCACATGAGTCGCGGCCATCACCTTCACGAACGGGCTTTCGTCGGTGCCGGCCTGCGTCCACGGCACGATCGCGAGCATCAGCGACAGCGTCAGCAGGTAGAACAGCACGAGCCGGAACACGGTCGAGCGGAACGCGCGCGTGACCGCGTGCTGCGGATCGCGCGCCTCGCCGGCCGCGATCGCGACGGCTTCGATGCTCATGTAGCTGAAGATCGCGACGATCACCGCGACCCAGGTGCCCCACGGCCCCTTCGGCATGAAGCCGCCGTGCGCGGTGTAGTTCGCGAAACCGATGCCCGATGCGGCCGGCGCCGACCCGACGAGATAGGCGCCGAGTACGACGAACACGACGATCGCCGCGATCTTCAGCAGCGAGAACGCGTATTCGACCGTGCCGTACAGCGTGACGCTCGCGAGGTTAACGGCGATCAGCAGCGCGGAGAATCCGATCACCCAATACCATCCGGGCACGGCCGGGAACCAGTACTTCATGAACACGGCGATCGCGCTGATCTCGGTGCCGATCGCGAACACGACCGCGAACCAGTACGCATAGCGCACCAGGAAACCCGCCAGCGGGCCGACATAGTGCTCGGCATACGCGCCGAACGACCCGGCCGTCGGATGGGCGACCGTCATTTCCGCGAGTGCGCCCATCAGCAGCAGCGCGATCAGCGCGCCGATCGCATACGAGACCAGCACGCTCGGGCCGGCGAGCCCGATCGCGAACCCGCTGCCGAGAAACAGCCCCGTGCCGATCGCGCCGCCGATCGCGATCATCGCCATCTGCCCGGACGTCAGCGCATGGCGCAAACCCTGTTCGCGCGCGACGATGTCGTCGAACGTTCGTTGTTCTTGTGTCACTGCGTTGCCACTCCCCTGCACCACCATCGCGCCGCCGGCGCCAGATAAAACGAAACGGCGCGGAAAACATCCCGCGCCGTTCGCATGAACTACCCGATTATCGCTTACTCGACTTCGACCGCCTCTTCGTTCGGCTTGTGCGGCGGATTCGCCAACTTGTCGAACGACAACTGCACCTTGTCGCTTTCGTCGACGTCGACCGTCACGTGCCCGCCGTTGACGAGCTTGCCGAACAGCAGCTCGTCGGCCAGCGCGCGCCGGATCGTGTCCTGGATCAGCCGCTGCATCGGCCGCGCGCCCATCAGCGGGTCGAAGCCGTGCTTCGCGAGATGCTTGCGCAACGCGTCGGTGAAGAGCGCGTCGACCTTCTTCTCGTGCAGCTGTTCCTCGAGCTGGATCAGGAACTTGTCGACCACGCGCATGATGATTTCCTCATCGAGCGAGCGGAAGCTGATGATCGAATCCAGGCGGTTGCGGAACTCCGGCGTGAACAGGCGCTTGATGTCGGTCATCTCGTCGCCGGTTTCGCGGCGCGTCGTGAAGCCGATCGTCGCCTTCTGCATCGACTCGGCGCCCGCGTTCGTCGTCATGATGATGATGACGTTGCGGAAATCCGCCTTGCGGCCGTTGTTGTCCGTCAGCGTGCCGTGGTCCATCACCTGCAGCAGCACGTTGAAGATGTCCGGATGCGCCTTCTCGATTTCGTCGAGCAGCAGCACGCAATGCGGCTTCTTCGTGACGGCCTCGGTCAGCAGGCCGCCCTGGTCGAACCCGACATAGCCCGGCGGCGCGCCGATCAGCCGGCTCACCGCATGACGCTCCATGTATTCCGACATGTCGAAGCGGATCAGCTCGATGCCGAGCGTGAACGCGAGCTGGCGCGCCACTTCGGTCTTGCCGACACCCGTCGGGCCGGAGAACAGGAACGCGCCGATCGGCTTGTCCATCTTGCCGAGGCCCGCGCGCGCCATCTTGATCGAGGCTGCGAGCGCATCGATCGCCGGATCCTGGCCGAACACGACGCTCTTCAGGTCGCGGTCGAGCGTCTGCAGCTTGCTGCGGTCGTCCTGCGATACGCTCTGCGGCGGCACGCGCGCGATCTTCGAGATGATTTCCTCGATCTCGCTCTTGCCGATCGTCTTCTTCTGCTTCGACTTCGGCAGGATGCGCTGAGCGGCGCCCGCTTCATCGATCACATCGATTGCCTTGTCCGGCAGGTGACGGTCGGTAATGAAGCGCGCCGACAGTTCGGCTGCGGCCGACAGTGCGCCCGACGAATACTTGACGCCGTGATGCTCTTCGAAGCGCGACTTCAGCCCGCGCAGGATCGCGACCGTCTGCTCGACGCTCGGCTCCGTCACGTCGACCTTCTGGAAGCGCCGCGACAGCGCCGCGTCCTTCTCGAAGATGCCGCGATATTCGGTGAACGTGGTCGCGCCGATGCACTTGAGCACGCCGGACGACAGCGCCGGCTTCAGCAGGTTCGACGCATCGAGCGTGCCGCCCGACGCGGCGCCCGCGCCGATCAGCGTGTGGATCTCGTCGATGAACAGGATCGCGTGCGGACGCTCCTTCAGCTCCTTCAGCACCGTCTTCAGACGTTGCTCGAAGTCGCCGCGGTACTTGGTGCCCGCGAGCAACGCGCCCATGTCGAGCGAGTAGACCTGCGCGTTCGCGAGGATGTCCGGCACTTCGCCGCGCGTGATGCGATAGGCGAGCCCTTCCGCGATCGCGGTCTTGCCGACGCCGGCTTCGCCGACGAGCAGCGGATTGTTCTTGCGGCGGCGGCACAGCACCTGGACCACGCGCTCGACCTCGGGCTCGCGACCGATCAGCGGATCGATGCGGCCGTCCTTCGCCATCTGGTTCAGGTTCTGCGTGAATTGCGCGAGCGGGGTTTCCTTCTGCGCATTCGCGTCTTCGCTTTCCGCATTCGCGTCGGACGACTTCGCGGCTTCGCCGTTGTTCGTCTTCGCGATGCCGTGCGAAATGAAGTTCACGACGTCGAGGCGCGTGACGCCCTGCTGCTGCAGGTAGTACACGGCATGCGAATCCTTCTCGCCGAAGATCGCGACCAGCACGTTCGCGCCGGTCACTTCCTTCTTGCCGTTCGACGTCGACTGGACGTGCATGATCGCGCGCTGGATCACGCGCTGGAAACCGAGCGTCGGCTGGGTATCGACATCGTCGGTACCCGGGACGGTAGGTGTGTTGTCGTGGATGAAATTGCGCAGGTTCTGACGCAAGTCCTCGATGTTGGCCGCACACGCGCGCAACACCTCGGCTGCCGTCGGATTATCCAGCAGGGCCAGCAGCAGGTGCTCGACCGTAATGAACTCATGGCGCGCCTGGCGTGCTTCCATGAACGCCATGTGCAGGCTGACTTCCAATTCCTGGGCAATCATGCTTCCTCCATCACGCACTGCAGCGGATGCCCTGCCTGCCGCGCATGGGTAACGACTTGCTCAACCTTGGTCGACGCGATGTCCCGCGTATAGACCCCACAAACCCCTCGCCCTTCGCGATGGACCTTCAGCATGATCTGCGTGGCCGTCTCGCGATCCTTCTTGAAATACTCCTGGACCACCATCACAACGAATTCCATCGGCGTGAAGTCGTCGTTCAGCAGCACCACCTTGTACATCGAAGGCGGCTTGAGCTTCTGCTGCTTGCGTTCCAGGACGGTGCTGTCCTGCTTGTCCGGGATAATCGCCATACACCCATTCTAAACAACTCGGACAGGCCCGCAATCCTGCCATTACCCGACCGACCGGCCGGCGCCCTCCCCGGAATCCCGGAACACGCGATCTTCTTCGCGCCATACGAAAGCCGGCTGCGGTGCCGGCTTTCACGCGTGGCGCGGAACACGAACCGTCAGGGGAACCGCACCGGAACGTCGTGTCTGCATCCAGTATCCCACAAGCCGGGACGACTCGAACGCGTGTCACTCGAGCCTGGTATATGAGCCGATTATGCGGCTTTTCAAGACCTCGCGCTCGGCCGCGTGCTGCTAAGCAAAGCCGGAAAAACCCTGAAAATGGGTTCTTTACAACGTCCCTCTAAACGTCTAAAAATTCCACTTGACACTCCAATAAAGAGCGCCAACAATCAAGCTGGCACTTTTTTCAATTTGCCGGTTGGCAAAATGAAAGAGGCCGAGGTGAGCTTGTGAGGGGGGAACGGCTGCGTTTCAGGTCGTTTAGCTTTTCGAGCGTGCTCGTGGTAAGTAGCAGCGACTGTGTGACAGGGGAAGTAGGAAAATGGCAACTGGTATCGTTAAGTGGTTCAACGACGCGAAGGGCTTCGGTTTCATCACTCCCGATGAGGGCGGTGAGGATCTGTTTGCGCACTTCTCGGCTATCACCATGAATGGCTTCAAGACGCTGAAGGAAGGCCAGAAGGTGAGCTTTGACGTCGTTCAAGGACCGAAGGGCAAGCAAGCGTCGAA
>AACY020310476.1_pt1 | contig 58565 bp, 58 predicted proteins | sample 267378 | NCBI WGS metagenome assembly AACY02 (sample SAMN02954345, study PRJNA13694) | marine metagenome | biome: aquatic; feature: ocean; material: water; isolation source: isolated as part of a large dataset composed predominantly from surface... | reverse complement strand
CCGACCCGGCCGCCGACGCCAAAGGCGTGATCGTCGGACGACGACGCGGTGGTGTCCGTCGTGTATCCGCCGCCGACCGCGAAGCCGACATCCCCGAATGCGCCCTCATACTGCGCGCCGATCTCGAAGGCGTTGGTCTCGCCGGCGCGGCCGACCGCGTTTCCGCTCTCGTCATCGGGCTCCGGGATGAAGGACACGCCCGCTGAAAACCCCGCGAACACCGGCGTGAAGTAGCTGACCTTGAGCGAATCCGACGTCTCGTCGCCGGAGCTGTCCGGCGCCTGGGTGTCGAACATGTCGTCTTCGTAGTAGTCGAACAGGAAGCCGTCGCCGTCCTGCGCCGACGAGAACGGCGGCGTCACCACGCCGACCCCCTGAAACGCGTCTCCCGCGCCGTCCTGCTCGCCGAGCTCAAGCTTTCCGAACGCGCCTTCGACGAAGGCCGAGGCCTCGTCCGTGTTCTCGCCGCCGTTCAGTTCGATCTCGATGTCGACGCCGAAAGTGAGGCCATTGTCGGCGGTGAGGCGGCCGTCGAAATGGATTTCGCCGTCGCGGACGATGCTGGCGTTGTCGAGATCGTCGTCGGTGTCGACATAGCCGAGGCCCAGCAGCATGAAGCCGCCGAGGCCGAAGCTGAGATTGCTGGACGTGGTCTGGACCTGCGCGGCCGCCGGAGCGGCCAGCGCGATCCCGAGCGCGAGGGTGGAGGTGAGGATGCGCATCTTGCGGACTCCGATTGAAGCTGCGGCGGCCGCGCAGCCGCGCAGCGCCTCACGCCGCATATCTCCGTTGCGCGTCAACCAGATGACCGTCGGTCGATTGCGACTGCGCAGATGCGGTTTCACAACAAGTTTGAATAGATGACTCGTGTGATCTCTTCGCACCCCCGCGCTTGAGCGTTGGCGCTGCGAACCAATCGATGGGCACTCCTCTAATCCGAAACTTTTTCCCAGATTTTAATTTCAAACATACCATAAACATGATTCAATGTAATAAAGCGATGAACTTTACATGAAGGTATCATTCATGAAAATTACATTATTCGATATTCCATTTTTGAAAACCGATCTCTATGAAAATTATACTGAGATGTGAACAATTTCGGCGAAAACAAGGATCAGTCACTGCAGACAAACGCAAAGCCAACCTTCGAAGCCGAGTCACCGCCTACGGAAAGCATACACAACGCAACGGCAACCCGCGAATACGATCACGCAACCAACGCATTCTCCGCAACGCCGGAGACCCTCGACACTGGACCTGCGCTCAAAAAAGCGCCGGCGCCGAGAACGCGGCCATGATCGCCACCGCCAACCCGGCGAAGCCCAGCACGTCCCAGATCGCGTTTCCGCCCGCGCGCTCCAGCATGGTCTCGACGCTTTTCATCGTCATCTCCTCCGCGTTTCGCTGTGTTCCTTATACGTTCCGATTCGGTTCCTAGTAAAGAACAGAATGGGGACGGAGGAAAAACGGAAGCGGATCAGCTGGCGCGCATCAGGCGCAGCGCCTCGTCCCGGTCATGGAGCCACAGCAGCACGCGCAAGGCCGCGCCGCGGTCGGAGGCGAGGCCGGGATCGCGCGTCAGCGCCAGACGGGCGTCGTCGCGCGCCGCGGCCATCAGGTCGGCCTGGCGCTCGAGGCTGGCGATGCGGAACCGCGGGAGCCCCGCCTGCTGCGCGCCCAGAAGGTCCCCCGGTCCGCGAAGCCGGAGATCCGCCTCCGCGATCCGGAAGCCGTCCTCGGTCTCGCGCAGGGTCTCCAGCCGCTGGCGGGCGGTCTCGCCGAGCGGCGGCGCGTAGAGCAGCAGGCAGGTCGAGGCGGCGGCGCCGCGCCCCACTCTGCCCCGCAGCTGGTGCAGCTGCGCGAGCCCGAAGCTCTCGGCCCGCTCAATCACCATGATGGTCGCTTCCGGCACGTTCACCCCGACCTCGATCACCGTCGTCGCGACGAGCACCCCGGCCCGCCCGGACTGAAAGTCGGCCATCGCCGCGTCGCGCTCCGCCCCCGACATCTGACCATGGACCAGGCGCACGGCGTCCCCGAAGCGGGCGCGCAGCGCTGCGAAGCGCGCCTCCGCCGCGGTCAATTCCGAATCCGCCGTCTCGGACACGAGGGGGCAGACCCAGTAGGCCCGCGCCCCGCGGGCCAGCGCGCCGCTCAGACGCTCCACCACCTCGTCCAGCCGTCCCATCGAGACGAGCCGCGTCTCGATGGGACGGCGGCCGGGCGGCTTCTCGTCGAGGATCGACACGTCCATGTCGCCGTAGCTGGCGAGCGCCAGCGTCCGTGGGATCGGGGTCGCCGTCATCACCAGGACATCGGCGCCGGCGCCCTTGCGGCCGAGCCTGACGCGCTCCCGCACGCCGAACCGGTGCTGCTCGTCCACAATCGCAAGACGCAGGTCCCGGAACGCCACCTCGTCCTGGAACAGGGCGTGGGTCCCCACGACGAGCGACGCCTCGCCCTCGGCGATCGCGGCGAGCTTTCGCCGGCGTGGCGATCCCTTGTCCCGACCGGTCAGCGCCATCATCCGGACGCCGGCCGCGTCGACCAGCGCCGTGAGCCCCTCCATGTGCTGACGCGCGAGAATCTCCGTCGGCGCCATGAGCGCGGCCTGCCCGCCCGCCTCCACGGCGATCAGCATCGCCATCAGCGCCACCAGGGTCTTGCCCGCGCCCACGTCGCCCTGGAGCAGCCGGTTCATGCGCTCCGGCGCGGCCATGTCGGCCGCGATCTCGGCGATCGCGCGCTCCTGCGCCGATGTCGGCGCGAAAGGCAGCGCGGCGCGCACGGCGGCGCGGAGCCGGCCGTCCCCGGCCGTCTCGCGGCCGCGGCTCCGCCGCTCGGTCGCCCGCGCCAGCGCCAGCGTCAGCTGGTGGGAGAGAAGCTCGTCATAGGCCAGTCTTCGCCGCGCCGGCGCGTCGGCGGACACCTCCTCCTTCGCCTGAGGGGCGTGCAGCGTCGCCACCGCCTCGCGCCATGGCGGCCAGCTGTTGGCGGCGAGAAAGGCGGGATCGATCCATTCCGGCAGAGCCGGCGCGAGCGCGACGGCGCCGGCGGCCGCGCGTTGGAGGGTGCGCTGGCCAAGGCCCTTCGTCGCCGGATAGACCGGCTCGAACGCCGGGAGCGCCTCGGCCTGCGCGCGCGGAAGGACGTGGTCGGGATGCGCGATCTGCGCCATGCCGTCGAACATCTCCAGCCGCCCGGACACCACGCGCCGGCCTCCGACGGGCGCGAGGCGGGCGAAGCGCTGCGGATCGCCGTGGAAGAAGACGAGCGAGAACTCGATCTCTTGGTCGCGGACGACGATCCGGAACGGCCGGTTTCGGGCGCTCGGCGCCATGTGGCGCAGGATCTCGACCTCGACGGTGACCGTTTCCCCTTCGGCGGCGCCGCGGACGGTCGGACGCGGCCTGCGGTCCACCACCCCGGTCGGCGGCGTGAACAGCAGGTCGCGCGGGCGGTCGACCTCGATCCGCGAAAGCAACGCCGCCGCCTTGGGACCGACGCCCGGCAAGGCGGTCGTCTCCGAGAACAGCGGCCAGAGGAGCTGGGGGCGACCGGACATGACGCGAGACTGCGCGATCTCCGCCGACGGCGGAAGCGCCGCGGGTCGGCGAGACTGCGCGGCGTGGAGGTCCGGCCGCCCGGCCGCGCCGAAGCCCTCAGGCCCGCCGCGGCGGCCGGATCAACTTTGCGGCGAGGTTGGGCCCCGTCATGAGGAGACGGCCGAGCGGGTTGGCGTTCACGGCCGACTTGAACTGCTCGAACTGCATCACGCCGTCGATGCGCCGGTCGAGGAACGCCCATGTGTTCTCGAAGCGGTCCGACTCGTCCCCAAGCCAGAAGAGCACCGTCGAGGAATAGACGCCCGAGAGGATTGCGCGCTTGGTGTACCAGTTCGCGTCGTCGGAGCTGTCGCCGAGGCCGGTCCAGATCGTGTCCGCCGTTCGCCAGATCGCCCGCGCGCCGTCGGCGGCGTAGACGGGGAGCGCGAACAGGGTCGCGCCGCGCCGCACCGCCTCCCGATCCCGCGCGACGAGTTCGAGCCGCCGGCGCACCGCGAAGCCGATCCGGTCGCGGATCCGCATGTCGCCCATCGGGGTCCGCGCGAGCTCCTCCGCCAGCCGCCGGTCGCCGCGGTCGTGGAAATGCAGCGCCAGATCAACGGCGCCGCGCGGAAAGGCGCTCTTCGCGAGCGCCGGGTCGACCCCGGCCTTCTCGACTCCGGCGCGGAGCGTGCGCTCCGACCAGCCGTCGAAGGCCACGTCAGGGAGCGCCGCGTCGAGGACGGCGTCGCGCACCGCGTCCATGCCCGTCGCCTCCGAGTGATTCTCCTGCTCCGTCATCGGGCCCCCGTTTTCATCTCGCGCTGTGGACAATCCGACCTCTCATGCGTATATAGCCGCCTCCTGCAGAGGATCGAACGGCGAAAGGACGGAATCTACGTGCTGGTTCAGGTTCGCGACAATAATGTCGATCAGGCGCTGAAGGCGCTCAAGAAGAAGATGCAGCGCGAGGGCGTCTTCCGCGAGATGAAGCTCAAGCAGCACTACGAGAAGCCGTCCGAGCGGCGCGCGCGCGAGCGCGCGGAGGCGATCCGCCGCGCCCGCAAGCTCGCCCGGAAGAAGGCGCAGCGCGAGGGACTTCTCTGACGCTTCGCACGAGTCGCGGTCGATGCCCTTCCTGAGCGACGCGCGCGGCCCCGACGACCTCAGACTCTACGCGATCGGCGACGTTCACGGCCGGCTGGACCTGCTCCGCGCGGCGCACGGCCGCATCGCGGCCGACATCACCCGCCGTCCGTGCCGCGCCTTCCGCGTGATCCATCTCGGCGACTACATCGACCGCGGTCCGGACAGCGCCGGGGTCGTCTCCCACCTCATCGAGGTCTGTCGGGACGGCGACGGCGTGTGTCTCGCCGGCAACCACGACCTGCTGGCGCCGAGCTTCCTGCGCAATCCCGGTGAGAGCGCCGATTTCTGGCTAACCTGGGGCGGCGACGCGACGTTGCGGTCCTACGGCGTCGACGTCGACGCGCCGGAGCTCGCGGGCAAACCGTGGCGGGAGGTGCGCGACGTCTTCGAGGCCGCGCTGCCGGAGAGCCACGCCCGGTTCTTCGATACCCTCAAGTTCCACGAATCGCATGGCGACTTCCTGTTCGTGCACGCCGGCGTCCGTCCCGGCGTCCGCGTCGAGAAGCAGACGCCCAGCGACGTGACGATGATCCGCGAGCCCTTCCTTTCGGACGAGCGCGACCACGGCTGCGTCGTGGTGCACGGGCACACCATCACCGAGACGCCCGACGTCCGACCGAACCGGATCGGGATCGACACGGGCGCCTGGCGGACCGGCCGCCTGACGACGCTTGTGATCGACGGTCCGCGAAAGGCGTTCCTCGACGAGGCGGGCTACGTCCCCATCGGCTGAGCGCCCCGCCCGAGCGCAGCCAGGAAGGCGTCGGCCAGCCGCGCCCGCGGGTTTCGCGGCCGCTCCAGCAAGGCGAGCGACCGGGTGAGCGGAGGGTCGCCGAACGGGGCCGCCTGCAAGCCGCGCCTGTCGGCCCCGAGCCTCCGCGGCGCAACCGAGACGCCAAGGCCATGGCGGACGAGCGCATCGACCGCCTCCAGCGAATCGACCTCCATCGCCGCCTCGACGACGACGCCCCGCTCGTGGAGCGCGCGTTCGATCTGCTGTCCCGCCCATGTGCGTCGGCTGAACCAGATGAACGGACGGCCGGCCAGCAGCGCGAGCGCGTCTCCGGCCGGCGCGTCCGCCGGCGCGATCGCCTCGATCGGCTCGACCGCGGCGACGCGCATGCGCAGCCCCGCCATCGGGGCCTCCGGCGCGGTCGCGAGCGCGGCGTCGAGATCGCCGGCCTTCACCAGCTGCGCGAGCTCTCCGGAGAGGCCCGTATGGATTCGAAGGGCGAGTCTCGGATGCGCGGCGCGCAGCGACGCCAGCGCCGGCGGAGCGAGGCCGGCCATCGCCGAAGGCACGATCCCGACCTTGAGCGTGCCGACCAGCGCCTGCTCGGCGCCGAGCCCCGCGATCTCGTCGACGATCTCGAACATGCGCCGCGCGTGCTCGACGAGCGCCGCGCCGCGATCGGTCAGGGTCGGCGGCCGTCGCGCGCGGTCGACGAGCCTCGCGCCGAGGGCCGCCTCAAGCTCCTTCACATGCAAGGACACCGCGGAGTGGCTGAGGCCCACGGCGTCCCCCGCCGCTGCGAAGGCTCCATGATCGGCGATCGCGACGATGGTGCGAAGGCGGCGCAGATCCAACATGAGGAATCCTGAGTTTAAGATCGTAGAGATTTCGCTTTCCGCCAGAACTCCTCAACTGTATCACGGCGACGTGTTGGCGGAAGGGGGGACAGTCATGCTCGATCGGACCGACGGCGAACCGCTTGCGATCGCGCGCGCTCTCGCGGAGGACGTGTTCCGCGCGCGGGCGGCGGAGATCGACCGCGAGGAGCGCTACCCGTGGGAGAACGTCGGCGCCCTCGCCGGCGCCGGACTTATGGGCATGACGATCCCGGAGGCGTATGGCGGGCGCGGCGCGTCGCTCCGGACGGCCGTCGGCTGCGTCGCCGAAATCGCGCGGGTTTGCGGGGTCACCGCGCGGATCGTGGTCGAGGCCAACATGGGCGCGCTCGGCGCCGTGATGGCCTACGGCTCGGAGGCGCAGAAACGGGTGGCGGCCGATCTCGTGCTCGCGGGCGACAAGCCGGCGATCTGCATCACCGAACCCGAAGCGGGCTCGGCGGCGACCGAGATGACCACCCGGGCCGAGAAGCGCGGCGACCGGTGGGTGCTGAACGGCATGAAGCACTGGATCACCGGCGGCGGGGTCTCGAAGCTCCACCTGATCTTCGCGCGCGTCGTCGAGGATGGCGAGGACAAGGGGATCGGCGGCTTCATCGCCGTGCGGGGCGAGGACGAGGGCCTGCGGATCGGTCGCCGGATCCCGACGATGGGGCTGCGCGGCATCCCTGAAACGGAGGTCTTCTTCGAGGACCTCGCCCTGCCCGCGGACCGGGCGCTGATCCCGCGCGGGGACGCGAGAACCGGGTTCGCGAAGCTGATGACGGCCTACAACGCGCAGCGTTGCGGGGCGGCCGCGGTCGCGCTCGGGCTGGCGCAGGGCGCCCATGAACTCGCCCGCGACCACCTTCTCGCGCGGGAGCAGTTCGGCCGGCCGCTCGCGGAGTTCCAGGGCCTCCAGTGGATGCTGGCGGACATGTCGATCGCGGTCGAAAGCGCAAGGCTGATGATCGACCGCGCCGCGACGAGCGTCGGCGCCGAAGGCTTCCCGGACATGACCGCCGCGGCGCAGGCCAAGATCCTCGCCGCGGAGACGGCGGTGAAGGTCACCGGCGACGCGCTGCAGATGCACGGCGCCGCCGGCTACGCCCGCGACCTGCCGCTGGAGCGCATCGTCCGCGACGCGCGCATGTTCACCATCGGCGGCGGCACCGCGCAGGTCCTGCGCAACCAGGTGGCCGCGGGCCTCCTCGGCATCCGGAACCCGCAGACGCGGGACGGCTGGACGCGCGGGCGGTGACGCGGACGGCGGCGTCCGCGGTCGCCGGACAGCTCGCGCGGGCCGGCTGCCGCCACGCCTTCGGCGTTCCGGGCGGCGAGGTGCTCGCGCTGATGGAGGCGCTCGACGCAGCCGGCGTCCGCTTCCATCTCGTGAAGCACGAGAACGCCGGCGCCTTCATGGCCGAGGGCGCGCATCACGTCTCCGGCGCGCCGGGCGTCCTGCTGGCGACGATCGGGCCGGGTCTCGCCAACGCCATGAACGCCGCGCTGAACGCGCTTCAGGACCAGGTTCCCCTCGTGATCCTGTCGGGCGGCGTCGATCCGGCGGAGGCGGAGACCTACACGCATCAGGTGGTGGACCAGTGCGCCCTCATGGCGCCGGTCGTGAAGCGCAGCTGGCGCCTGTCGGCCGGCGCGGTCGACACGATCATGGAGAAGGCGATCGCGACGGCGATCGCCGATCCGCAGGGTCCTGTCCATCTCGACCTCCCGGTCTCGCTCGCGACCCGGGCCGAGGCCCCGGCGCCGTCCCGCGCCGCGGTCGCCGCGCCTATGGCCCCCGCCGCAGGCGACGCGCTGGCGGAGGCGCGGCGCCGCCTCGCATCCGCGCGCAGACCGATCGTCGTTGCGGGAGTCGGCGCCGTCGCGCATGGGGCCGGGGACGCGCTAACGGAGGCGTGCCGTCGTTTCGGCGCGCCGCTGCTCACCACATACAAGGCGAAGGGGCTGCTGCGGGAGGACGACCCGCTGTCCCTCGGCGGACACGGCCTCTCGCCGAAGTCGGACGCCATCGTGCTCCCGCTGATCCGCAAGGCCGATCTGGTCCTCGCCGCGGGCTACGACCCGATCGAGATGCGCGCCGGCTGGCGCGACCCCTGGGACCCCGCGACCTGCGTCGCGCTCGACCATCTCCCGAACCGCCACGGCATGCACGGCGCCGCCCTCAGCTTCGTCGGCGACGTGCGCGCAGGGCTCGCGGCGTTGATCGACGGCCTCGCCCCGTGCGAGCGCCCCTGGCCCGACGGCGAGCCGGCGGAGACGCGCCGGGCGCTGGACGAAGCCTTCGCCGATCCGGGCGGATGGGGACCGCACGCGGCGCTGGCCGCCGCGCGGCGCGCGCTGCCCGCGGACGGGATCGCGACGGCCGACAGCGGCGCCCATCGCATCCTCATGAGCCAGATGTGGCGCTGCGACCGGCCCAGCGCGCTCCTGCAAAGCTCCGCCTTCTGCACGATGGGATGCGCCCTGCCCCTCGCCGTCGGCGCCAAGGTCGCAGCGCCCGAACGCCCGGTGCTGGCCGTGATGGGCGACGCCGGCGCCGAAATGGTGCTCGGCGAATTCGCCACGCTCAGGGACCTGCGCGCCCCCGTCGTCGCGCTCGTCCTCGCCGACCGGTCGCTCGCCCTGATCGAACTCAAGCAGCGTCGAGACGGACGCGCCAATCTCGGCGTGGATTTCGCGGGCACGGACTGGGTCGCCTTCGCAGAGGCGATGGGCGGACGCGGCGTCCGCGCGCGGGACGCCGAGACGGTCGAGCGCGCGGTCCGCGAAGGGCTGGCGCAGGACCGCTTCACCCTGATCGCCGCCGAGATCGACCGGAAGGCGTATGACGGCGCGTTCTGAGCGGCGTCAGAGAAACCCGAGGACCCCATCTCGCATCAGCTTGACCCCTGTCAGCGCGAGTCCGACCAGGACGACCGTCTCGAAGGTCTTCTGATCGACCCGCCGATGCATCCAGACGCCGAGCCGCACTCCCGCGAACGCCGCCGGCGCGAGCGCGGCGACGAGGATCAGCGTGTCGGCCCGGATCAGCCCGAGGCCGACATAGGGCGGCACCTTCACAAGGTTCACGGCGGCGAAGGCCAGCACGACGGTCGCCTGATACGCGGTCTTGTCGAGGTTGCGCGGGATCAACGTCATGGCGACAGGCGGGCCTCCGGCATGGGCGACGAAACTCGTCACCCCGGCCACCGATCCCCAGAACGCCATCCGGCCCGCGCGCCACTCCGACCCGCCCTCCGGTCGCCATCCGACCTGCTGCGCCGCCCGAAAGCCGACGAAGGCGAGCGAGATCACCCCGAGCGCGAGCTGGATTCCCGCCGGCGAGAGACTGTCGAACAGCGCCCAGCCGACGGCGGCCCCGACGAGCAGCCAGCCCGTCAGCGCATAGGCGTCCGGCCGCGCCCAGCGGCCCCAGAAGACCCGCAGCGCCGCCGCGTCCATCAGGATCAGGAGCGGCAGCATCAGGCCGACGGCGTCCGTCACCGGCATCACGAAGGAGAGGAGCGGCGCCGCGGCGAAGGCGGCGGCCCCGCCGAAGCCGCCCTTCGCGACGCCCGCGAACATCACCGCCGGCGCCGCCGCGAGAACCAGCGCCGGGTCAAGCGCGATCACCCTTCGGCGTCGCCGAAGCGGCGCCAGAGCGCGCCTTCTCCCAAGGTCTCCACGAAAGCCGCATGCGCTGCGGCTTCGGCCTCGGTGAGGCGCGGCGCGAGCGGCGCAGGCCGGGCGGGCGGGCGATAATGCGGATCGGGGCCCGATTGCGCCGCCGTCCCCGCGGCGAGGACGAGCCCCGGCTGCCGCCCGCCGATCAGTTCGAGATAGACCTCCGCCAGCAGCTCGGCGTCGAGCAGCGCGCCGTGTTTCTCGCGGCCGGAATTGTCGACGCCGTACCGGCGGCAGAGCGCATCGAGATTGGCGGGCGATCCGGGATGCTTCCGGCGCGCCAACATCACCGTGTCCTTCGCGCGCGTCATCGGCAGCTCCGCCAGCCCGACCCGCGCGAGTTCCATGTTCAAGAACGCCATGTCGAAGGGCGCGTTGTGGATCACCAGCGTCGCGCCCTCGATGAAGGCGGCGAAATCCCGCGCGATGGCCCGGAACACCGGCTTGTCCGCCAGAAAGGCGGCCGAGATCCCATGCACCGCCTCGGCCTCGGCGGGCATGTCGCGCTCGGGGTTGATGTATTCGTGGAACACCCGCCCCGTCGGCATGTGGTTGACGAGCTCGAGGCCGCCGATCTCGACGATCCTGTGACCGGACTGCGGATCGAGACCGGTGGTCTCGGTGTCGAGAACGATTTCGCGGGTCACTGCGGCATCTCCAGTATCTGCATGATGGCGTCCACGCGCTCGCGCGCCGAATCGAGGCCGCGGCTCGTCTCGACGAGGAAATCGGCCTTCGTGCGCTTCTCAGCGTCCGGCGTCTGCCGCGCCAGGATCGCGGCGAAAGCCTCCGGGGTCATCCCCGGGCGTGCGAGCACGCGGTCGCGCTGCACCTTCGGCGGCGCCGTCGCCACGATCACGGCGTCGAACCCGCCCTCCGCGCCCGTCTCGAACAGAAGCGGGATGTCGCAGATGGCGACCCGGCGGCCCTCGGCCTCGGCCCTCTTCAGAAACGCCGCCCTGTCGGCCGACACCAGCGGATGAACCGCCGCTTCGATGCGTGACAGCAAGGTCGGGTCGGCCAGCACCGCCGCCCGGAGCCGCGCCCGGTCGATCGCGCCGTCCACCACCGCGTCCGGAGCGAGGCGCGCCACCGGCCCAACCGCGGCTCCGCCGGCGGCGTAGACGCGGTGGACGGCCGCGTCCGCGTCCCAGACGGCGGCGCCGCGCTCGGCGAAAAGCCGCGCCGTCGTCGATTTTCCCATCCCGATCGACCCTGTCAGCGCCGCGCGGATCATGGGTCCAGAACGGCCCGGCGCAGGGCTTCGTCGACCTCCGGCGCGACCCCGAACCAGCGCTCGAAGCCGAGACGCGCCTGGTGGAGAAGCATGCCGAGGCCGTCGACGGTCGCGAGCCCCGCATCCCGGGCCGTCTTGAGAAACGGCGTGACGAGCGGCGTGTACACGATGTCCGTGGCGACGGCCGCCTTGGCGGCCGCATCCAGACGCAGTTCGAGGGGCGGTTGACCCGCCATGCCGAGCGACGTCGTGTTGACGAGCGTCGCGCAACCCTCGACGGCGTCCTCGGCCTCCGACCAGTCATGAACCAACGCGACGCCGCCGACGATCTCCGCCAGCGCTTCGGCGCGCGCCCGCGTCCGGTTCACGATCCGGATCTCCGGGGTCCCCGCCTCGGCGAGGGCGTGGACCACGGCGCGCGCCGCCCCGCCGGCGCCGAGAACGAGCGCGGGCCCGGCGTCGGCGCGCCAGCGCGGCGCCTCCTGGCGCATGTTCTCCAGAAAGCCGAACCCGTCGGTGTTGTCGGCCTCCAGCCCCCCGTCCCGGACGACCAGGGTGTTGGCGGCGCCGATCCGACGTGCGCGCGCCGACGCGGCGTCCGCCACGGCGAGCGCCGTCTCCTTGTGCGGCAACGTCACGTTGGCGCCGCGAAAGCCGAGCGCCGGCAGTGCGCGAAGCGCCCGCTCGGCGTCCTGCGGGGCGACGGCCATGGCGACGTACCAGCCGGCGAGCCCGTGTCGTTTCAGCCAGTGACCGTGGATCACGGGCGACTTCGAGTGCCCCACCGGCCACCCGACGACGCCTGCGAGCGGCGGCGGCGCCGTCATTCCTCCACCGCTCCACGCGCGCGCAGGAAGCCGAGCAGCTCGAGCAGCGGAAGCCCCAGCACGGAGAACCAGTCGCCGTCGACGCGTGAGAAAAGCTGCGCCCCCTGCGCTTCCAGCTTGTATCCGCCGACGGTCTCGAACGCCTCGTCGCCAATGTCAGACAGATAGCGCTCCAGGAACCTGTCGGAAAAGGGCCGCATCACGAGGGTCGCGCGCCCGATATGCCGCCAGACGGCCTCTCCGTCGATCGCGACCACGGCGGCGCTGTGGAGGACGTGCCGCCGGCCCCGCAGCGCCTCGAGCTGCTCGCGCGCTTCGGCGCGGTCCGCCGGCTTGTCGAACCGACGACCGTCCAAGTCCAGCGTCTGGTCCGCCCCGATCACGAGCGCGCCCGTGCACCGGCGCGAAACGCGCAAGGCTTTCAACTCCGCAAGCGCCTCGGCGACGGCGACAGGCGGGGCGCCTTCGACATCGAGCGAGCGCTTCATCTCCTCCTCGTCGACCCGCGCCGGCTGCGCGACGAGGTCGACCCCGGCGGCGCGCAACATCGACGCCCGGGTCTCGGACGCCGAAGCCAGAACGATCGTCATGCCGCCTCCGTCTCACCCCTCAGCAACGCCATCACCGCCGCGGCGGTCTCCTCGATGGACCGGCGCGTGACGTCGATCAGCGGAGCGCCGAGCGCTTCGAGCTGAAGACGCGCCTCCGTCACTTCGCGACGGATCGCGTCCAGATCCGCATATTCGGCCGCGTCCGGATCCGCGCCAAGCGCCGTGAGGCGTTGCGCCCGGATCTGCGCGAGGCGGTTCGGACTGATCGTCAGCCCCACGATCGGCGCGCCGGCCTCTGCGGCGTCCTGAAGCTCGGTGGGCAGCGGTCGCCCGGGCAGCAGCGGCGCGTTCGCGGCCTTCAGGCCCTTGACCGCGAGATAGATGCAGGTCGGCGTCTTCGAAGTGCGGCTGACGCCGGCGAGAACCACGTCCGCCATCTTGTAGCGCGCCGCCCGCGCGGCGCCGTCATCCGCCGCGAGCGCGAAGTCGATCGCTTCGACGCGTTTGAAATATCCGAGATCGACGCTGTGCTGGCGTCCCGGCGCGGCGGCGTTCGGGGGACCAAGATAGTCCGAGAGCGTCGCCACGACCGGCGCCAGAAGATCGACGGCGGGCACGCCGAGCGCCGCGCAGCGCGCCCGCAGCGTCGTCTGCAGGACCGGATCGACCAGCGTGTAGAAGACCGGCCCGGGCGACGCCGCGACCGCGCGCAGGGCGGCGGACAAGGCCTCCGCAGTCCGGACGAAGACATGCTCGCGCCGCGCCGGCGCCGGCGCCGGAAACTGCGCCAGCGCCGCTTCGGCCGCGGCGGCGACGGTCTCGCCGGTCGAATCCGACACGAGATGCAGCGTGGCGCCCCTGCGCTCCGTCATGCGACGCCCTCCCCAACGCCCTGTGCATAACCAACGCGAAACGAGGACGCCACCGGCGAGCGACACGTCGCCTGTGCGCGACCCCCGGTTCGTCCCGCTGGGGACTCGTGGACGCGCTTTCCTGTGACTCCTGTGCACAGGTCGAAAGCGGCGCCGCCTTGCGGGGAGGCAGCCGTCATCTTCAGAGCGTTGCGCCGATCCACGGCGGCGTTCACGCCCGCCTGCGGCTGTGGACCGCGCTGTGCGCAAGCGGCGGCCTAGTGGTAATCCCCATGATCAACACGCCAACTGACACCAGAACCTCTTCAAAGAGAGTCTTGTAAGATGACAGAGCCCGGGCCGGTCGCGGAGAAAGCCCTCCTCCAGGCGTTGAGAGGCGTTCCTGCGAACCCGCCCCCGATCTGGCTCATGCGCCAGGCCGGTCGTTACCTGCCGGAATACCGCGCGACCCGGGCTGAAGCCGGGTCCTTCCTGGATCTCTGTTATCGGCCCGATCTCGCCTGCGAAGTGACGCTGCAGCCGATCCGCCGATACGGTTTCGACGCCGCCATCCTGTTCGCCGACATCCTGCTCGTCCCGCAGGGTCTCGGACGACGCCTGTGGTTCGCGACCGGCGAAGGGCCGCGGCTCGATCCGCTCACGACGATGGCCGAGGTCGAGGCGCTTCAGGACGACGCCGCCGTGCACGAGACCCTCGCCCCCATTTACGAGACCATTCGCCGGCTGACGATCGCGCTGCCCCAAGAGACGGCGCTGATCGGTTTCGCCGGCGCGCCTTGGACCGTGGCGACCTACATGATCGCCGGCCGCGGCAAGGACGAGCAGGCCGGGGCGCGCCGCCTGATGACGGAGGCGCCGGAGACGTTCGCGGCCCTGATGCGGCGTCTCGAAGACGCCACCGTGGCGTATCTGCTCGGTCAGCTCGCCGCGGGGGCGGAAACGGTCAAAATCTTCGACAGCTGGGCCGGAGCGCTGGCCGGCGCGCCCGAGGCCTTCGACCGGTGGTGCCACGCGCCCATCGTCTCCATCGCCGAGCGGATCCGGGCTGAGCGGCCCGACGCTCCGGTCATCGCCTTCGCCCGCGGCGCGACCGCGGAGCAGACCGAGGCGCTGGCGAAGGAACCGGCGATCGCCTGCGTGGCCGTCGACGAGACGGTCGACCTGAGCTTCGCGAAGGATCGGCTCCAGCCACACGCCACGGTCCAGGGAAACCTCGATCCAGGCCTCCTGATCGAGGGCGGCGAGCCGATGCGCGCCGCCGCCCGGAGGATCGTCGAGGTCCTCGGCGACGGACCGTTCATCTTCAATCTCGGCCATGGCGTGACGCCGGACGTCGATCCGGCGCATGTGGCCGATCTCGTCGCAACCGTCCGGGAAGCATCGAAGGCATGACCTATCTGTGGATCAAGGCGCTGCACGTGATGGCGTGGGCGAGCTGGATGGCCGGCCTGTTCTACTTGCCGCGCCTGTTCGTCTACCACGCCGAACGCGGGACGCCGGGCGGCGAGCTGTCCGAAACCCTGAAAGTGATGGAGCGAAAGCTCCTCCGGTTCATCATGCGGCCCGCGATGATCGTGACCTGGGCGACCGGCCTCTGGCTGCTGTGGGCCGGGGGCTGGTGGATGGACGGATGGATGCACGCGAAGATCCTGCTCGTCATCCTGATGACCGGGGCGCATCACATGATGCAGGGCTGGATGAAGACGTTCGAAGCCGACGCGAATGTGAAATCAGGCAAATTCTACCGGGTCATGAACGAGGTTCCGACGCTGATTTTCATCGCGCTCGTCATTCTCGTCATCGTCAAGCCGTTCTGATCGCGCGGCGGAGTCGCCAATGGGCTTGACAGCGGTTTGACGCTTGGTCATACGGGGCAACTCCCACCTTTCTTGGTTGCGAACGCGCCAGCGGCGCGCGCTGATCGGGTTTCCGAATGATCATGGACCAGATGAAGCTCTCTGAGCTGAAGGCGAAGTCGCCGACTGAGCTGCTTGCTTTCGCTGAAGAGCTCGAAGTCGAGAACGCCAGCGCGATGCGCCGGCAGGATATGATGTTCGCGATCCTGAAGGAGTTGGCCGAGCGGGACATCGAAATATCTGGCGGTGGAGTTCTCGAGGTACTCCAAGATGGATTTGGTTTCTTACGGTCTCCTGAAGCCAATTATTTGGCTGGTCCGGATGATATATATGTTTCTCCATCCCAGATTCGAAGGTTTGCCCTAAGGACGGGAGATACCGTCGATGGAGTCATTCGCGCGCCGAAAGATGGTGAGCGATATTTTGCGCTTCTCAAGGTCAATACGATCAATTTCGAGACGCCTGACGCGGCGCGTCACAAAGTGCACTTCGATAACCTGACGCCTCTGTATCCGGATCAGAGATTCAACATGGAGGTCGAAGATCCCACGATCCGCGACCTCTCCGCCCGGATCATCGATTTGACCGCGCCGCTCGGCAAGGGCCAGCGCGCGCTGATCGTCGCTCCGCCGCGCACAGGCAAGACCGTCCTTCTTCAGAACATCGCGCATTCGATCGAGCGGAATCATCCGGACTGCTACCTGATCGTGCTGCTCATCGACGAGCGTCCTGAAGAGGTCACCGACATGCAGCGCTCGGTGCGTGGCGAAGTGGTTTCATCGACGTTCGACGAGCCCGCCACGCGCCATGTCGCGGTCAGCGAAATGGTGATCGAGAAGGCGAAGCGTCTGGTTGAACACGGACGCGACGTCGTGATCCTGCTGGATTCCATCACCCGCCTCGGTCGCGCCTACAACACGGTGGTGCCAAGCTCCGGGAAGGTTCTCACGGGCGGCGTCGACGCCAACGCGCTCCAGCGGCCGAAACGCTTTTTCGGCGCCGCGAGAAACATCGAAGAAGGCGGATCGCTGACCATCATCGCGACCGCGCTTATCGATACGGGCAGCCGTATGGACGAGGTGATCTTCGAAGAGTTCAAGGGAACCGGAAACTCCGAAATCGTCCTTGATCGGAAAGTCGCGGACAAGCGCGTGTTCCCGGCCATCGATATTCTGAAATCTGGAACGCGCAAGGAAGATCTTCTCGTCGCGAAGAGCGACCTTACGAAAATGTTCGTTCTCCGTCGGATTCTGAACCCGATGGGAACGACGGACGCGATCGAATTCCTGATAGGTAAGCTGAAGCAGACCAAGGGCAATCGGGACTTTTTCGATTCCATGAACAGCTGAGGTCATGCAGGACACGATCTTTGCGCTGGCATCCGGAGCAGGTCGTTCGGCGATTTCGGTTTTCAGACTGTCCGGTCCGCGGTCGATCTGGGCGGTCGAGGCGCTCTCCGGGACAGCCTGTCCCGCTGATCGCAAGTTGAGGCTCCGGACGCTACGCCGTCCGACGGATCACGAGCCGATCGACCAGGCGCTCGTGGTGGGTTTCGCGGAAGCCGAGAGCTTTACGGGCGAAGCTTGCGCCGAGCTGCATTGTCACGGCGGACGAGCGGTGGTGGCGGCCATCTCATCGGCGCTTGCATCGCTCGAGGGTCTTCGGCCGGCTTCGGCCGGCGAGTTCGCCCGGCGCGCGCTCGAGAACGGACGTCTGAACCTCTTGCAGGTCGAGGCTATCGCCGATCTCGTGAACGCTGAAACCGAAGCCCAACGGCGTCAGGCCTTTGGTGGGATGAGGGGCGGGTTGGCTGCGCGGGCCTTGGCGTGGCGAGAGTCGCTCCTCCAGGCGCTGGCGTGGTTGGAGGTTGAGCTCGATTTTTCGGACCAGGACGTGGATGAGGGTCTCTTCGCCGAGGCCGTTGCGCGACTATCCGACGTGGCGCGCGAAATTGGAGCCGAGGTCTCTCGTGGAATCTCGGCGCGGTTGATCCGGGACGGGTTCGTGGTGGCGCTCGTCGGGGCGCCGAATGTCGGGAAGTCCTCGTTGTTGAATGCGATCATGCGACGCGACATCGCGATCACCTCGGCTTTCGCCGGGACCACCCGGGACACGCTCGAGGCTCAGTGCGATCTTGGCGGATTTTGCGTGTCCTTTCTGGACACCGCCGGTCTGCAGGACACCGAGGATCCGCTTGACGCGATGGGCGTGGCGCGCGGACGGGCGCGTGCGGCTGAGGCCGATCTCAGGATCTTCGTCGCCGATCCGGATCACGACTTCGTAGTCGATGGGGAGCAGGACGGGGATATCTTCGTCAGCAACAAGGCGGATCTCCGGGGGAAACGTCGGTCTTCAGAGGGACTCGCGGTGTCCGCCCTGACAGGCGAAGGCGTGGACCATCTTCTGGAGCGTGTCGCGGAGGTGGTGCGATCGCGGGTGGACGAAGACGCCGTGGTTTTCCGGGAGCGACATCTCGCGGTCATGAACCGGGCGGTGTCGTTGCTCGAGAGCGCCGTCGCGCAATCGCGTCCGGAGTGCGCGGCGGAGGATGTTCGCGGGGCGGCGGGCGCCCTTGAGGCGCTTCTTGGGCGGATTGACGTCGAGGACGTGCTTGGCGAGATTTTCAGCGGCTTCTGCATCGGCAAATAAGGGTTTCACGTGAAACATCGAGACCTCGACGCCGACGTGATCGTCATCGGCGGCGGTCACGCGGGCGTCGAAGCCGCACGCGCCGCCGCGGCTCTCGGCGCCTCCACGCTTCTTGTGACGCATCGCGTCGACCGCATCGGAGAGATGTCCTGCAATCCTGCGCTCGGCGGACTTGGCAAAGGACATCTTGTCCGAGAGATCGACGCGCTCGGCGGTCTGATGGGCGTGGTCGGCGACATGGCCGGCATTCACTACCGATTGCTGAACAGATCCAAGGGTCCGGCCGTGCAGGGCCCGCGCGTTCAGACGGATCGCGCGCGCTATCGGGACGCCATGCAGCAGGCGCTCAAGGTGCAACCGCAGCTCGGCTTGGTCGAAGCGGAGGTCGAGTCGCTCGTGATCGAGGATCGCGCTGTTCGAGGCCTCAAGCTTTCGGATGGACGGGAGCTCGCCGCGCGCTGCGTCGTGATGACGGCCGGCACGTTCCTGAACGGCGTCATGCATTTGGGATCCGAACTCCGGGAAGGCGGGCGGGCCGGCGACGCCGCCGCGAAAAAGCTTGCGAACAGTCTTGCGACACTGGACATGGTGCGAGGGCGTCTGAAGACCGGAACGCCTCCGCGCCTTGCATCGTCCACGATCGATTGGACAAAAACGACTCCGCAACCGGGTGACGAGGAGCCCGTTTTCCTCTCCTTCGGGACGAAAGAGGTGCAGGTTCCCCAGATTGAGTGTGGGATCACGCGAACGACACCCGCGACCCACGCCGTCATCGCAGACAGGCTGAACGAGTCCGCGATTTACTCGGGGCGTGTCGAAAGCAAGGGCCCGCGATACTGCCCATCCATCGAAGACAAGATCGTTCGCTTCAACGAGAAGTCGTCGCACCAGATCTTTCTTGAACCGGAAGGCCTCGACTCCCCGTTGACCTACCCCAACGGCCTTTCGACGTCGCTGTCCCTTGAGGGTCAGCGCGACTTTTTGCAGACGATCCCGGGCCTCGAGGCCGCTGAAATCGTTCAGCCGGGTTACGCAGTCGAATATGACTATATCGATCCCCGGGGCCTGTCGGCGGCTTTGCAGACGAAGGCTTGTGAAGGCCTGTTTCTGGCGGGACAGATCAATGGAACGACGGGCTACGAGGAAGCCGCGGCGCAAGGTCTGGTGGCCGGGTTGAACGCCGCGCTCGCCGTCCGCGGGGCGGCCCCTGTCACATTTTCCCGAGCGGACTCCTACATCGGCGTGATGATCGACGATCTGGTTACGAGGGGCGTTTCGGAACCGTATCGCATGTTCACCTCGCGCGCCGAGTACCGCCTTTCGGTGCGGGCGGACAACGCTGACCAGCGCCTGACCCCGCTGGGACTCGAGCTTGGGCTGATCGACGACCGTCGCAGCGCGGCGTTTCTGAAGAAGTCGACTGCGCTCAGTGCTGGAAAGCACCGGCTCGAGACCCTTCTGCTGACTGCGGATCAGGCCGCGACCCTCGGGCTGACGCGTTGGCGAGATGGTGGGCGGAAGAGCGCGTTCGAGCTGTTGTCGAGGCACGGCGTCACGGTCTCCGATTTCGCGGCGATCGACCGCGGCGTCGGCGGAACGCCCGCCGAGGTGGCGGAACAACTCAAGAGGGAGGCGGTTTACGCGCGGTATCTGCCGCGTCAGGCGGAGGAAATCGCGCGCGTCAAGCGTCATGAAAACATGACGTTCCCGCGCGACTGGTCGTTCGCGTCTGTTCCGGGCCTCTCAAATGAGATCGTGGAGCGCCTCGAGACCGTGCGTCCGGCGTCGCTCGGTCAAGCGGCACGGATCGAGGGCATGACGCCGGCGGCCATCCTGATCCTCCATGCGAAACTCCTGCGATCGCGCCCGGCGCAAGCGTCGTGACCCCGGAGGAGGTTGGCGCGTCACTGAAGGTTTCACGTGAAACGACGGTCTGTCTGACTCAGTACGTCGAACGTTTGAAAAAGTGGAATCCGCACATCAACCTCGTCTCGCCGCGCAGTCTCGACGAGGTCTGGACGCGGCACGTCCTGGATTCCGGCCAACTTCTAGACCTTGCGCCGGAGACCGCGCGCGCTTGGTGGGATCTTGGCTCAGGCGGCGGGCTTCCGGCGATGATCGTCGCGATCCTCGCGCGAGAAAGAAGACCGGCGCTTCATGTCTCGGCGGTCGAAAGCGATACCCGGAAATGCGCGTTCTTGAGCGAAACGGCACGAGAACTCGGCCTCGATCTTACCGTGAAGCGGACACGCATCGAGCGGTTGAACGGACCTGTGGCCGACGTCCTCACCGCAAGGGCGCTCGCCTCGCTGGACAGATTGCTGGCTTATGCCAACGACCTGCTCAATCCGGGCGGAGTCGCGATTTTTCCGAAGGGCGCGGGTGCGGAGCGAGAATTGACCGATGCGCGGAACCGCTGGCACTATGACTATGCGCGGGTCGAAAGCGTGACCGACGATCGCGCCGCAATCTTCTGTTTCACGGAGATCCGATGTGCTGGACGAGGGTGACGCCGTCGCGGCGCAAAAGCGTGGGCCCATGATCACTGCGGTCGTCAACCAGAAGGGGGGCGTCGGAAAAACCACGACGGCCATCAATCTGGGCGCCGCGTTCGCCGCCGTGAACCGACGGACCGTCGTCGTCGATCTGGATCCTCAGGGAAACGCCTCCACCGGTCTCGGCGTCCCCGCCCGGGATCGAAGGCCCTCGTCATACGAACTCCTCAGCGGCGAAGCGTCTTTCGGGGACTGTCTTCGTGCGACGACGGTGCCTGGTCTGAGCGTTGTTCCGGCTTCCGTCGAGCTGAGCGGACTTGATCTCGAGCTGTACGGTGATGCGGATCGAACGCTCAGGCTTCGCAACGAGTTGTCGGCGGCGGAGCTCTCGAACGTGGACTGGATCCTGATCGACTGTCCGCCGTCGCTCAACTTGCTCACGGTCAACGCCCTCGCGGCGGCGTCAAGCGTGCTTGTGCCCCTTCAATGTGAGTTCTTCGCCCTTGAAGGCCTTTCTCAGCTGCTCGGCACTATCGAGCGCGTTAAGAAATCCCTCAACAAGACGTTGACGATCGAAGGGATTATCCTGACGATGTTCGATAAGAGAAACAACTTGTCTCAACAGGTCGCGGAAGACGTCCAGCAGACGCTCGGCGACACGGTGTTCGACACGATCATACCGCGCAACGTAAGGCTCTCAGAAGCGCCGTCCCATGCGTTGCCCGGGCTCATCTACGACCACGCATGCGCGGGCAGCCAAGCCTATATCCGGCTCGCTGGCGAGATTCTTCGACGCAATCGGACGGCGAACATGGCGGCGGATCGGAGCGCATCTTGATTGAACCGACCCGAAAGAAGGGCCTTGGACGAGGCCTCGCGGCGCTGATCGACGGTTCGACCGTCGAGCCGAAAGGAGCGGACGGCGGCGGTCCTTTCGAGGAGATCGCGATCGACCTGATCCAGCCCAATCCGGATCAACCGAGGCGGCGGTTCCTTGAGGACGAGCTCGAAACGCTCGCCGCATCCATCCGTCAGAAGGGCGTGATCCAGCCTCTCGTCGTTCGGCCGAGCCGGACCGCGCCGGGTTGTTTCGAGATCGTCGCAGGCGAGCGGCGCTGGCGCGCGGCCCAGCGTGCGCAGCTGCATGTCGTCCCGGCGCTGGTCCGCGCGCTCGACGACGGCGAGTCGCTGGAGATCGCGCTGCTCGAAAACGTTCAACGCTCGGATCTCAACCCCGTCGAAGAGGCCGCCGGCTACGCCCAGCTGATCGAGCGCTACGGCCATACCCAGGACCAGATCTCCACGGTGATCGGCAAGAGCCGCAGTCACATCGCCAATACGCTGCGTCTGCTCAATCTTCCGGAGGACGTGCTCGAACTGCTGCGGAGCGGGCGGCTGACGGCTGGACATGCGCGGGCCGCGTTGTCCGTCGCCGATCCAAGCGCCTTCGCGCGAGAGGCGGTGGCGAAGGGGTGGTCGGTCCGGGAGACGGAGCGGCAGGCGAAGAGACGGGCCGCATCGCGAAATCCGGCGCGGGCCGAGGCCCCCCCGACGAAAGACGCCGATACCGCCGCGCTCGAAGCCGATCTGTCCGCTGTTCTAAAGATGAAGGTAAACATCAGCCATCGTTCGAACGGCGGTGGTGAAGTAAAACTTGTTTATAGAGACATCAGTCAGCTGGATGAACTCTGTAAACTTCTTGGAGACTTGTGACAATCCCTAACGTCTTGCGAGCATCGCGACGCGGATCATGGCGCGTTCAACGACGGACGCCGCGGGAACCGGCGTCTTGTCGCGCATGAGCTTCTGAGCGGACAGAACCTGCGCAAGCGCGGCGTCCAGAGCAGGGGCCGACCACAGGGCCGCGTGACGGATGTAGGACTGATTCATCGGGAACCGTATCGGCGGCGACAACCGGCCGAGCGCAGTCTCGACGTCGCACCCCTCGCCGCTGGCGATCGCGAGCGCGCCGCGAAGCGCGCGCAGCCGCCGCATGAGCGCAGAGGCGGCGGCGTCCGGCGTCTGCCCGCCGATCCACGCGCGCGCAAGGACGCGGCGCAGCTCGGCGGGCCGTCCGGCGAGCGCGGCGTCAAGCGCGGCGTCGAGGGGCGCGGCGCGCGCGGCGCCCATCGACATCGCGACGTCCTCGGCGCCGACAGGACCTCCCGCCGTGAGAAGGACGAGCTTTTCGAGCTCCGAGCGCAACGCGGACCGGTCCAGCGTCTCCGCCGCCCGAAGGAGCGCGGTCATCGCATCGCTCGTGATCTCGCCGGCGCCGGCTTCCTCGAGCATCTCCGCGACCGCCTGATGCGTCAGCGGCGCGTCGTAGCTCTGGACGGCCGCCGCGCGTGCGGACGTCTCGAACGCCTTGCGGAGTTTCGATCCCGCGTTGAGCGAGCCGGCCGTCACGATCAGACGGGTGTCCTCCGACGCCGCGTCGAGGACGCCCGCGAAGGCGGGCGCCACGCCGTCCGTCGCATTCGCGACGATCACGCATCGACGCGCGGCGAACAGACTGTCCGAGCGCATCGCCGTGTCCAGCGCCGTCGGATCGCGGCGGAGCGTCTCGCCGGACAGCTGCGCGACCTCGGCGTCGGAGCCCGCGCTCCACGCCGATCGAAGACGTTCGCAGCGATCGGAGACGAGGCTCGCGTCGCCGTAGATGAGAACGGCGACCAAGCCGTCGCGGGGCCTTGCGCAGAACGCGTCCGCGGCGTCCTTCGGGATCTTCACGTCGTTCCGGCCAGCTCCGGCGCCGCTAGCAGGGCGAGGAACACCCGCTGAGCGAGCGCCTCGGCGATGCGGCGCTCGGCCTCGTCCGCCGCGGTGCGCACGGCGAAGGGCGCGGCGATCGTCGTGTAGCCGGACGTGGCCCGCTCCTCTCCGCGACTGATCTCCCGATCACCATCCAGCGCCCGCCAAGCGACGCGTCCCGTGACCGCGATGCGAGTGACGTCGTCGTCGACTGTGATAGCGGTCTCACGTTCTTCGAACGATAGACGGCTCTCGATTCGGAGAGCGGCGCCGACGCCGCCCTGGACACGCAGACTCCGCCGAAGGGCGCGGGCGTAGTAGTATCCGGCCCGGCCCGGCGGCTGCGCGACCTGCATCGCTTGCGCCGACGCGCCGGGCGCCACCGCTCCGATCGGCTGATAAGCCGGCCGAAAACCGCAGGCCGGCCCGATCGCCCCAAGCGCCAGCACAGCGAGCATCCCGCGGCGATCAAACCACGACATTGACGATCCGACCAGGCACAACGATCACCTTGCGCGGCGCCCGATCGCCCAGCGCGCGTTTCACCTCCGCGAGGTCGAGCGCCGCAGCCTCGGCGTCGGTCCGGCTGGCGTCCGAGGCGAGCGTGATCTCCGCGCGCCGCTTGCCGTTCACCTGCACGGCCATCGTCACCACGTCGGCTTCGGCGAGCGCCGCGTCCGCGGCCGGCCACGGCGTCGTGACCACCATGCCGTCCCGCCCGAGCGCGGCCCAGATCTCCTCCGCCAGATGCGGCGTCATCGGCGCCGTCAGAAGCGCCAGCGCCTCGAACGCCTCACGCAGGGCCCAGCCCGCGCCGTCGTCCGTGCGATCCGCCTTCGAGATCGCGTTCGTGAATTCGTAGAGCCGCGCCACCGCCTTGTTGAAGGCGAAGCCTTCGATATCCGCCGTCACGCCCTGGATGGTCCGATGCGTCGCGCGGCGAAGCGCGAGCGCGGCGTCGCCGAACCGGGCGGGCGGCGCGGTTCCGGGCTCCGGCATCGCCGACAGGCTCTCGTTCAGAAGCCGCCAGACGCGCTGCACATGCCGCGACGCGCCCTCGACGCCCGAGGCCGTCCACTCGACGTCCCGCTCCGGCGGGCTGTCCGACAGCATGAACCATCGCGCGGTGTCCGCCCCGTAGCGCTCCATGATTCGCTCGGGGTCCACCACGTTCTTCTTGGACTTCGACATCTTGACCGACGGGCCGATCTCGACGGTCGCGCCCGACGCGATCTCGACCGTCACCCCGTCGTCGCGCCGCGCGACTTCGTCCGGCGACAGCCATTTGCCGTCGGATCGGCGATAGGTCTCGTGGCAGACCATCCCTTGGGTGAACAGCGCCTCGAACGGCTCGATCGCGCTTTGCGGCAAGTGTCCGGTCCGCGCCATCGCCCGGCACCACCATCGCGAATAGAGCAGATGGAGAATCGCGTGCTCGACCCCGCCGATATACTGGTCGACGTTCATCCAGTAGGCGATTTCGTCCGCCTCCGTCGGCGTCTCTGCGCGCGGCGCGGTGAAGCGCGCGAAGTACCAGGACGAATCAGCGAAGGTGTCCATCGTGTCGGTCTCGCGCCGCGCCGGCGCGCCGCAGGCCGGGCAGGGGACGTCGGCCCAACTCGGATGGCGCGCCAGCGGGTTGCCCGCTCCGGTCAACTCCACGTCGTCCGGCAGCAGCACCGGCAGCTGGTCCTTCGGAACCTGCTGCGCGCCGCACGCCTCGCAATGAATCACCGGGATCGGGCAGCCCCAGTAGCGCTGACGCGAGACGCCCCAGTCCCGCAGGCGGTAATTGACCTTCGCCTCGCCGCGGCCCTCCGCCTCGATGCGCCGGATCACCTCCGCCTTCGCGTCCTCGATGGTCATGCCGTCGAGGAACCGCGAGTTGATCATGCGCCCGGGCCCCAGATACGCCTCGCGATCCACGGCGAAGGTCGCCGGATCCGCGTCGGACGGCGCCACGACCGCTGGTTTCGGCAGGCCGTACTTGTTCGCGAAATCGAGATCGCGCTGGTCATGCGCCGCGCATCCGAAGATCGCGCCGGTCCCGTAATCCATCAGTATGAAGTTCGCGACGTAGACCGGCAGCGTCCAGTCGGGATCGAACGGGTGGACGACGCGCAGCCCGGTGTCGAAACCCGTCTTTTCGGCGGTCTCGATCTCCTCCTCGGACGTGCCGAGACGTCGGCACTCCTCGCAGAAATCCCGCAGACCGGGGATCGCCGGCTCGAGCGCGCGCGCGAGCGGATGGTCCGCCGAGATCGCCGCGAAGCCTGCGCCGAACAGCGTGTCGGGGCGCGTGGTGTAGACCTCGAGGGTCCGCCAGTCGGGCAGGATGTCGTTCGGCGCCAGGTCGAACCGGAACTGCAGCCCCTCCGACCGCCCGATCCAGTTGCGCTGCATCGCGCAGACCTTCTGCGGCCATTTCTCGAGGCCGTCGATGGCCGACAGCAGGTCGTCGGCCATGTCCGAGATGCGGAAGAACCATTGCGTAAGCTCGCGCCGCTCGACCGGCGCGCCGGACCGCCAGCCCTTGCCGTCGATCACCTGCTCGTTGGCGAGCACCGTGTGATCCACCGGGTCCCAGTTGACCATCGACGACCGGCGATAGACGAGCCCCGCCTCCAGCATGTCGAGGAACAGCGCCTGCTGCTGCCCGTAATACTCCGGATCGCAGGTGGCGAGCTCCCGCGACCAGTCGAGCGACAGCCCCATCAGCTTCAGCTGCGCCCGCATCGCGGCGATGTTCTCGTAGGTCCAGGCCGCCGGATGCACGCCGCGCTCGATGGCGGCGTTCTCCGCCGGCATCCCGAACGCGTCCCACCCCATCGGATGCAGCACGTTGAACCCGCGCGCGCGCTTGTAGCGCGCGATCACGTCGCCCATGGCGTAGTTGCGGACATGGCCGATGTGGATGCGCCCCGAGGGGTAGGGGAACATCTCCAGCACGTAGTATTTCGGCCGGCTCTCGTCCCGCTCGGCGCGGAACACGCCGCCGTCCTCCCAGGCCTGCCGCCACTTCGGCTCGACGGATTGCGGGTCGTAGCGGGACATCGGGGCGCGCTCCGGCTGCTCGGGACCGGCCGCGGTCTTACGGTCCGCGCCCGAACGATTCAACGGCCGCGGCGCTCTCCGGCTGCGCGGCCGCTCACCCCTCGACGTCGGCGATCCGAAGCTGGCGCGCGCGGAGCAGGATCGCGTCCTCGATCTGTCGCGCCGTCTCCGGCGCCGCGAGCCCGGGCCGCCAGCGCCCCTCGCCGTCGAGCGTCTCCTTGAACACCGCGACGCGCAGCGCCTGCGGCGTCAGCCGCGTGTCGGTGACGTAGGCCGTCACCTTGAAGCGCTCCTCCGGCGAGGCCGGCGTCGCGCCCCAGTCGGTCGCGATCACGCCGGTGAACGGGTCGGTCGAGGCGATCGGCAGGAAGGAGAGCGTGTCGAGCGAGGCGCGCCACAGGAAGCGGTTGACCTCCGCGCCCTGCAGCGCGTCGTCGTTCGGGTTCCCGTAGACCACGTTGTCCGAGAGGGCGACGCCCCCGAACATGTCGGATAGGTTCCCTCGGACGTTGTTCTGCGCCTGATCGCGATCGTCGTCGTCGATCGTCGCCGGGTTCACCCGGTTCGCGTCCCCCTCGGGGAGAGACGAGCAGCCGGCGAGCGCGACGCAGACCGCCGCCAGGAGGCCGGCGCGTCGCAGAACTGTGTCACGCGCACCACAGCGTTTTTCCACCGAACCCCTCCGCACTCCGCGCGCTTGATCGCTTTCGCCCCTGCTCATAGGAGGTTTTGCCAGAGGCGGCAAACGAAAGCGCGCTTCGAGATTCGATGACACGATCGAGGGACGAGAAATGAAAAACGCCCTTCTTGGCACCGCCGCGCTCGCGCTTGCGCTCTCGGCCGGCGCCGCTTCCGCGCAGGTCGAGACGACCTCCAGCAACCTGAGCTTCGGCCTCGGCGGTTTCATGACCGTCGGCCTCGGCTACGTCGACACCGACGACAACCTCGACGAGGTTGGCCTCGTCCGTGACGGCGAAATCCACTTCGACGGCCGTCTGACCGCCGACAACGGCCTGACCTTCGGCGTCGACATCGAGATCGAGCTGAACGGCGACGAGAACACGGACGAGGCCTCGGCCTTCGTTCAGGGCTCGTTCGGTAAGCTCGAGATCGGTGAGCAGGACGGCGCGTCGTCCTTCATGGCGAGCGGCGTCGTCGCCCCGCCCTTCACCTCGGCCCAGGACGGCGGCGGCTGGCTGTTTAACTACTACGGCGGCGACATGTTCGACAACGGCGAGCCGGACTCGTCGGGCGCGAACACCTCCGACTCGCTGAAGATCAGCTACTTCACGCCGAGCTTCAGCGGCTTCTCCGCGGGCGTCTCCTTCGTGCCGGAGCCCGGCGACGAGGGCGGGAACGCCGTCGGCCGCGCCGGCCAGACGCAGGCCTTCGAGATTGGCGCCGGCTACTCGGGCGACTTCGGTGACGTCTCCTTCGGCATCGGCGGCGGCTACGTCACCGACGCCACCGGCTCCTCGGACGACGACTCCAGCTTCGGCGTCGGCGGCACCGTCGGCTTCAGCGGCTTCACCGTGGGCGTCAACTACGGCTACGAGGAAGAGGGCATCAACGGCGGCACCGACGAGCAGAGCACGATCGGCGCCGGCGTGACCTACGGCACCGGCCCCTGGGTGTTCGGCATCGACTTCGCGACCGTCATGGACGGCGCGAACGAGGACGACCTCGGCGTCGCGGCCGGCATGAGCTACGCCCTCGCCCCGGGCGTCTCGGCCGGCGCCACGATCGAGTACGCCGAGGATGAGCAGCGCGACGCCGAAGGTTTCGCCGCGGGCGCGTTCCTCAGCACCACGTTCTGATACGCGTCAAGGCGCATCGAAGCGACAACGGAAGGAGCGGGCGACCGCTCCTTTTTTTTTTGTCGGGGACGATCAGGGCGAGGACGCGCTGGGAGCAATGCCGCCGCGTCCCCCGCGTTCGACGGCGGCATGCGCCGCGCCGTCGTCGCCGCGAGCCGTGTCAGAGCCAATCAGCCCCGTCCAGCCCGCCGTCGAACCACGCGTCCTTCTCCTCGACCGCGCAAGTCGTCCGCCGCGCCGCCTCGCGCGCCTGCTGAACCGCCGGCAGCAGCAGCGCCATCTGGGTCTCGCCGCCCTCGGTCATGAAGTCCGACGAGGCGTCGTCGCCCGCGCTCCCGCCGGTCTGATAACGCGACACGAGGACGTCCTTCGGGTCGAACGTCGTCGCCCCGGCCATGTCCCTGAAGTTGAAGTGACCGGCCATCCTCGCCTCCATCGCTGTGTTGACGACTCGAGGATGGCGATCCCGTTGACGCTTCGCCGTGCGCGCCGTCACACACCGGGCGCGGCGCCGCCGCGCCGGCGCCGCGCCCCCGGGCGGTGCGAAAGCGCACAGCGCGTCGGCCCCCGATCCGGCACAAGCCGGTGAGACGGCGCGCCCTCGCGCCGAAACGCCGAGAAAAGGACCCGCGCCATGTTCAGTTTCAAGACCGACGCCTTCGTCTTCGCCGCCGACGCCACGCTGTTCGAGGCCTCCGACCCCTTCGCGGGCGAGCCGCAGGCGCTGCCCGGAGACGGAAGCGACGTCGCGACCGGCCTGCCGACCGGCAAGCGCCAGATCGAGGAGCAGGGCGCCCTCGCCGGCGACCCCGCCCTGTTCGAGGCCTCCGACCCCTTCGCCGGCGAACCGCAGGCGCTGTTCGAGCTGTTCTGAGGAGTGCTCTCGGCGGCGAAGCCGCGCGAAACCTCGCTTTCGCTTGGTTCAATGTCGCGCATGGGTCGCAAGAACCCGCCGATGCTCGTCACATTATGGCGAATCAGCGCGTATGCTTAACATTTGTCTCGGGCACGAGCGGAGTAGTCATGTTCCGAACCGCGCTTGTCGCCGCCTTCGCCGTCGCCGCATCGACGACGGTCCACGCCGCCAGCCTCACCAATACGCTTCCGGTTGGGACGCTCGTCGATTTGACCGGCTTCGACAATGGAGACATCGTCGATTTCGCGACCAATGCTTCGCCGTTCACAGATGCTGGCATCGCGTCGATCACTGTGACGGACGAAGTCGTCAACGGCGATGTTTAATGATTGTTGACAGAGGTTCGGAGCGGGCCGCGCACTGTTCAACACAGAGGAGGGCGAGCTTATAGTGCTCGACGAGCTGATTCCGGCCAACTTTGGCCCCGCCAGCTTCACTATCGACTTCATTTCACCTGTTTCCGCCTTTGGGTTTCGTGTCGCCGACACCGAAGACTTTTTTATCAGGCCGCGCTTCACCCTCTTTAGCGGAGGTGTGCAAATCGATCAGTTCACCTTTAGCGACGATTACGATGCTGAGACGAAGTTCGGCTTGGTCGATCTCGACGGCTTCGATCGCGTCGTGATCAGCCCCGCTTTTGGGGGCGACGGGTACGGCATCGCCGCCCTGACCGTTGGGCCGTCCACAACCGTGATCCCGGTTCCCGCCGCGCTGCCCCTGTTGCTGACCGGCGCGCTTGCGCTGGTCGGGGTGGGACGCCGCCGCAACGGCTGACCCTCGCAGGCGCCGGGTCCCCTAATGCGGGAGACCCGGCCAGTCCTCACTCTCCCGCCATCACCTGGCTGTCCGCGTCGTCCAGCGGGTGGCTCAGCTTGTCGAGCATCTCCTTCGGGCAGATCTGCACGAACCGCTCGCGGCTCTCGTCCCAGGTGCGAAGAATCTCCTTCGCCCGCGCGCTGTCGGTCTCGGCGGCGTGGAAGGCCACCATCTCGCGCAGCACGCCCTCCCAATGGGCCGAGCGCAGCGGGCCCCAGACCAGCGAGTCCGGGTTCACCCGGCGGTCGAAGTCGCCCGCCTCGTCCCAGATGAAGGCCATGCCCCCGGTCATGCCGGCGCCGAAATTGTCGCCGACCGAGCCGAGGATCACCGCCGCGCCGCCGGTCATGTACTCGCAGCCGTTCGAGCCGCAGCCCTCGACCACCACCTCGGCCCCCGAGTTCCGCACGCAGAACCGCTCGCCGGCCTGACCCGCCGCGAACAGCGCGCCCTTGGTGGCGCCGTAAAGCACGGTGTTGCCGATGATGGTGTTCTCATGGGCCGTGATCGGCGAGCCGAGCGGCGGGCGCACCACGATGATCCCGCCCGAGAGCCCCTTGCCGACATAGTCGTTGGCGTCGCCCTGCACGACGAGCTTCAGCCCCGGCGCCGCGAAGGCCCCGAGCGACTGGCCCGCCGAGCCGTTCAGCATCACCGTCAGATGGTCCGGCTGCAGCCCGTTCTCCCGCATCCCGAAGCGGCGCACGATGTGCGACGAGACGCGCGTCCCGATCGTGCGGTCCGTGTTCCGGATGGTGTAGGAGAGCTGCATCTTCTCCTTGTCCTTCAGGAAGGGCTGGGCGTCCGCCACGATCCGCGCGTCCAGCGTGTCGGGCACGCTGTTGCGCGGCTTGTCGAGCGGGTAGCGGGCGGCCTCGCCCTCGTCGACGCGCACCAGCATCGGGTTGAGGTCGAGGTCGTCGAGATGCGGCGCGCCCCGCGTCACCTGCGTCAGCAGGTCGGCCCGCCCAATGATCTCCTCCAGCGACCGCGCGCCGATGGAGGCGAGGATCTCCCGGATCTCCTGCGCGAGGAAGGTGAAGAGGTTCACCACCTTGTCCGCCGTGCCGGTGAACTTGTCCCGAAGCGCCGGGTCCTGCGTGCAGACGCCGACCGGGCAGGTGTTGGAATGGCACTGCCGCACCATGATGCAGCCCATCGCCACCAGCGAGGCGGTGCCGACGCCGTATTCCTCCGCCCCCATCATCGCCGCGATCACGAAGTCGCGGCCCGTGCGCAGGCCGCCGTCGGTGCGCAGCACCACCCGCTCGCGCAGCTTGTTCAGCGCCAGCACCTGATGCGCCTCGGTCAGCCCCATCTCCCAGGGGAGCCCCGCATACTTGATCGAGGTCTGGGGCGAGGCGCCCGTGCCGCCGTTGTGCCCCGCGATCAGGATGACGTCGGCCTTCGCCTTCGCCACGCCCGCCGCGATGGTGCCGACGCCCGACGACGCCACCAGCTTCACGCAGACCTTCGCCTCGGGGTTGATCTGCTTCAGGTCGTAGATCAGCTGCGCGAGGTCCTCGATGCTGTAGATGTCATGATGCGGCGGCGGCGAGATCAGCATCACCCCCGGCGTCGCGTGCCGCAGCTTCGCGATCATCTCGGTCACCTTGAAGCCGGGCAGCTGGCCGCCCTCGCCGGGCTTGGCCCCTTGGGCGACCTTGATCTCGATCTCCTTGCAGTGGTTCAGGTATTCCGCCGTCACGCCGAACCGCCCCGACGCCACCTGCTTGATCTTGGCCGACGGGTTGTCGCCGTTCGGCTCGGGCAGGAAGTGCTTCGGGTCCTCGCCGCCCTCCCCTGAATCCGACTTCGCGCCGATCCGGTTCATCGCGACGTTCAGCGCCTTGTGCGCCTCGGGCGACAGCGCGCCGAGCGACATGCCGGGCGTCACGAAGCGCTTGCGGATCGAGGTGATCGACTCGACCTCGTCGATGGGGATCGGGTTCCCCTTCGCCTTGAAGTCCAGCAGGTCGCGCAGATGGATCGGCGGGAGTTTCCGCATCCCCTCCGAGAACTTCTTGAAGGTCTCGAAATCGCCCGTGTCGCAGGCCCGCTGCATGGTGTGGATCAGCTGGGCCTGCCACGCATGCGTCTCGCCCTTGCGGCGGTACTTGTAGACGCCGCCGATCGGCAGGGTCTCCGCATCCGTCCGGAACGCCTGCGCGTGGATGTCACGCGCCTTCTTCTGGATGCCCGCGAGCCCGATCCCCGAGATGCGCGACGGCATCCCCGGAAAGAACTCCGCCACCAGCGCGCGCGACAGCCCCACCGCCTCGAAGTTCAGACCGCCGCGGTAGGAGGAGATCACCGAGATCCCCATCTTCGACATGATCTTCAGCAGACCCTGGTTCACCGCCTCGCGATACCGCGCCACGGCCTCGTCCACGCTCATCTCCAGCAGGCCCTTCTCGACCCGCACCCGCAGCGATTCCTGCGCCAGATAGGCGTTCACCGTGGTCGCGCCGCAGCCGATCAGCACCGCGAAGTAATGCGGGTCCAGGCACTCCGCCGCCCGCACGTTGAGCGAGGTGAAGGTCCGCAGCCCCCGCGCCGTCAGCCAGGAATGCACCGCCGAGGTCGCGAGGATCATCGGCAGCGCCACGCGCTCGCCCGAGATCGCCTCGTCGGTCAGCACGAGGTGCCCGACGCCCGCGCGCACGGCCTCCTCGGCCTCGCGGCGCACCCGCTCGAGCGCGGCGCGGATGTCCTCGCCGGCCTCGCCCGCGTCGTAGGTGCAGTCGATCACCCGCGCCGCGTCGCCGATATGCGCCATCATCGCGGCGAACTGGCCGTTGGAGACGACCGGGCTCTCCAGCGTCAGGATCTCGGTCTGGCTGCTGTCCTGATCCAGCACGTTCTTCAGGTTGCCGAACCGCGTCTTGAGGCTCATCACCCGGTGCTCGCGCAGCGGGTCGATCGGCGGGTTCGTGACCTGGCTGAAGTTCTGGCGGAAGAAGTGGCTGAGCGGGCGGTACTTGTCCGACAGCACCGCCACCGGCGTGTCGTCGCCCATCGAGCCGACCGCCTCCTTGGCGTCCTCGGCCATGGGATGCAGGATCGCCTCCAGCTCCTCGACCGAATAGCCCGCCGCGATCTGGCGCCGGCGCAGATCGCCCGCCTCGAAGAGCCCGCCCTCGCGGACGTCAGACAGCGCCTCCTCGATGTCCACGACCTTCTCGATCCAGTCGTGGAAGGGCTGCGCCGCGGCCAGCTCGTCCTTGATCTCGACGTCGTGCAGCAGCCGGTTCTCGACCATGTCGATGGCGAGCATCGCGCCCGGGCCGAGCCGGCCCTTCTCCACCACCTCCGCCTCCGGCGCCGGCGCCATGCCGACCTCCGAACCGCCGACGACGATCCCGTCCTTCCGCACCACGTAGCGCAGCGGCCGCAGCCCGTTGCGGTCGAGCCCCGCCACCACCCAGCGCCCGTCGGTGGCGCAGATCGCGGCCGGCCCGTCCCAGGGCTCCATCACCGCGTTGGAGTAGGCGTACATCGCCTTCCACGGCTCCGGCATGTAGGCGCCGGTCTTCGACCAGGCCTCGGGGATCAGCATGGTCTTGGCCATCGGCGCGTTGCGCCCGGCGCGCACCATCACCTCGAACACGGCGTCGAGCGCGGCCGAGTCCGACGCGCCATGCGCCGCGATCGGCTTGATGTCCTCGGCCATCTCGCCGAAGGCCGACGACGCCATGCGGATCTCGTGGCTCTTCAGCCAGTTCAGGTTGCCCTTGAGGGTGTTGATCTCGCCGTTGTGCGCGAGCATCCGGAAGGGCTGCGCCAGCCACCACTGCGGAAAGGTGTTGGTCGAATAGCGCTGGTGGTAGATCGCGAAGGACGAGACGAAGCGCTCGTCCTGCAGGTCCGGGTAGAACTCCGCCACCTGCTCGGCCAGCATCATGCCCTTGTAGATCACGCTCCGGCAGGACAGCGAACACAGGTAGAGCTGCACCTGCGCCTGCGCCGCCGCCTTCTCGATGCGCCGGCGGATGACGTAGAGCTCGCGCTCGAAGGTCTCTTCGTCCACGCCCTTGGCGTTGGCGATCATGATCTGCTCGATCTCGGGCCGGGTGGCGTTGGCCTTCTCGCCGAGCACCGAGATGTCCATCGGCGGCTGGCGCCAGCCGTAGATCGTGTAGCCCTGCCGCAGCACCTCCATCTCGACGATGGTCCGGCAGGTCTCCTGGCCGCCGAGATCGGCGCGGGGCAGGAACACCATGCCGACGGCGATCGTCTCGTCGCCGGGCTCGTGGCCGGTGCGCCGGATCTGCTCGCGGAAGAAGGCGTCGGGGATCTGGACATGGATGCCCGCGCCGTCGCCGGTCTTGCCGTCGGCGTCCACCGCGCCGCGGTGCCAGACCGCCTTCAGCGCCTCGATCCCCATCTCCACGACCTCGCGCCGCGGCCGGCCGTCGATGGCGGCCACGAAGCCGACGCCGCAGGAGGAATGCTCGTCCTCCTCGCGATACATGCCGGTCTCGGCGAGGCGCTTGCGCGCGGCGTCATGCTCGGCGGCCCACTCGGCGTCGATCTTTGTCATGGCGCTCAATCCTCGTCAGTGGCCGGAACGGCCGTGGTGGTCGTGGTCTCCGCCCCCGGCGTAGCCGCGGAGGCGGGCGTAGATCATGCGCTGGTGGCGCGTCAGCAGCGGCGCGGTCTCGAGATGCGCCGCAAGATGGACCGCCCGCAGCTGTCCGAGCGCCGCCCCGGCCTCGGCGCTCAGCGCCGCGATCTCCTCCGGCGCCGGGTCGCCCTCGGCGAAGGCCGCGTCCAGCGCCCGTTCGGCGAGGAGGTAGTCCGCCCCCGCCGCGACGGCCTCGCGGCGCATGGCCGCGAACACCGCCTCGACCGCGGCGCGCTGCTCGGACGAGAGGCCGATCTCCTCGGCCGCCTCCAGCACATGCGCGGGACCGGGCCAGCCGTTCAGCTCCGCCGGCAGCGCGAGGCCCCAGCCCTCGCCCGCCTCCAGCGCGGCGACGTCGGCCGCCGACAGCGCGGCGATGGGGCGGTCCTCCATCCCGGCGTAGGGCGCGGCGGTCTCGGCGGCGGCGGTCGATCCCCAGACCAGTCCCATGATCGCCAGCGCGCTCACGGCGCCGCTGGAAGAGACGCGTCGCCGTCGCTCCGGCTGCTCCCGGCGGGCGAGGCGGCGAAGCCGAGCATGTCCCGAAGTCACTGCGCGTCTCCTTGGATGAACCGATGCCCCGCCTCGTATTCCGCGGCCGTGGCGCGGGCGTGCCCGCCCGCGAAGCGCGCGCTGGCGAAGGCCCGGTCGACATAGATCTCCCGCACCAGCGGGAACCCGGCCGCGTCGTCGAACAACCCCGGCGACAGGTCGTAGCCGCTGGCGTCGTCGCGGATCCAGAGATGGCTCCCGCACGCGCCGCAGAACGCCCGCTCCGCGAACTCCGACGACCGCCAGACCCGCACCGGCCCCTCGGCCGTCACCGCGTCCGCCTCCGCCTCCAGGCACCAGACCGCCCCGCCGGTCCAGCGCCGGCACATCGCGCAATGGCAGGCCGAGACCTCCGGCGCGCTCGGCCGCGCGGTCACGGTCACGGCCCCGCAGGCGCAGCGCCCCTCCATCACGCCGAGCCCCCCGCGTCCGACATCATCGCCGCGACCTCGGCCGCGGTCATCCGGGTCCGGTCGCCCGCGAAGGCGTAGCTCTCGGGCTTGCTGTCCACGCAAAGCTCCATCTCGAAGCTCAGGCCTTCGGCGTCGTCCAGCGTCCCGACGCCGAGGCTCAGCATCCCCTGCATCGGCCCCGGCGCGGTCAGCCGCCAGAACAGCGACGTCCCGCAGGTCGCGCAGAAGCCGCGCTCGGCCCAGTCGGAGGAGCGGTAGGTCCGCATGGTCTCGTCGGCCTCCCAGACGATCGCGTCCGCCGCGACCATCACGCCGAGCTCGATCCCGCCGGTCCAGCGGCGGCACATGCCGCAATGGCAGGCGCCGAAGCCGGTCGGGGCTTCGCTCAGCCGGTAGCGGGCCGCGCCGCAGAGGCAGCGTCCGGTCGTCGAAGCCATCCCCTCGTCTCCCCACCTGCGGCGCCGAAAGGTCAGCGCGCGTTCCGCTCACGTCGTGATCCGAAGGTTGATTTGGGCCGATTCTCCCGGCGCGCCCGACACATGGCCGACGCGAAGCCGACGCATGGCCGACGCCCGTTTCCGGGCCGACGGCCCCCGCCGGCCGTCAACCTTCCTTCGCGAGTCAAGTCACTCCGCGGCCACCGCGGCGGCGCCCTTGTCGGCGGCCTTCGCGTCCAGCTCGGCCGCGATCGCGTCGGCCGCCTCGCGCCCGTCGCGGATCGCCCAGACCACGAGCGAGGCGCCGCGCACGATGTCGCCGGCCGCGTAGACCCCCGGCAGCGACGTGCGCTTGGTCCGGAAATCGGCCTTCACCGTGCCCCAGCGCGTGACCTCCAGCCCCTCGACGCCCCAGAGCCGCGGCAGCTCCTCCGGCTCGAAGCCCAGCGCCTCGATGGCGAGGTCGCAGGGCGCGTCCTCCTCCGCCCCGGGGATCTCCTCGGGCGCCTGCCGGCCGGTCACGTCGGGCGGGCCGAGGCGCATCTTGCCGATGCGCACCTTGTTGACCCGGTTCTCGCCGAAGAACGCCTTGGGGATCGAGAGCCAGACGAACTCGACGCCCTCCTCCTCGGCGTTCTGCACCTCGCGCTGCGAGCCCGGCATGTTCGCCCGGTCGCGGCGGTAGAGGCACTTCACCGACGCCGCGCCCTGCCGCACCGCCGTCCGCACGCAGTCCATCGCCGTGTCTCCGCCGCCGATCACCACGACGTTCTTGCCCTCGGCGTTCAGCGTGCCGTCCTCGAAGGCCGGGACGCTGTCGCCGAAGCCCTTGCGGTTGCTGGCGATCAGGTAGTCGAGCGCGCGCACCACGCCGTTCAGCCCCACGCCCGGGGCCTGAAGCTCCCGCGCCTTGTAGACGCCGGTCGCGATCAGGATCGCGTCATGCTGCTTCTGCAGCGCGGCGAAGCTGTGGTCGCGGCCGATCTCGCAATCGAGCCGGAAGGACACGCCGCCGTCGCGCAGCTGCTCCATGCGCTTCATCACCACCGGCTTCTCCAGCTTGAAGCCGGGGATGCCGTAGGTCATCAGCCCGCCGGCGCGGTCGTGCCGGTCATAGACGTCCACCTGGAAGCCGCGGCGGCGCAGCGCGTCCGCCGCCGCCAGCCCCGCCGGCCCCGCGCCGATGATCGCGACGCGCTCGGGCCGCTCGGCCTTCGGGCGGATCGGCTTCACCCAGCCGTTCTCGAAGGCCATGTCGGTGATGTATTTCTCGACCGCCCCGATGGTGACGGTGCCGTGGCCCGACTGCTCGATCACGCAGGAGCCCTCGCAGAGCCGGTCCTGCGGGCAGATCCGGCCGCAGATCTCGGGGAAGGTGTTGGTCGCCTGGCTGACCTCGTAGGCCTCCTCCAGCCGCCCCTCCGCGGTCAGCTTCAGCCAGTCGGGGATGTTGTTGTGCAGCGGGCAATGCGTCTGGCAGAAGGGAATGCCGCATTGCGAGCACCGCGCCGCCTGCTCCTCCGCCTTCCGCTCGGCGAACTCCGCGTAGATCTCGTGGAAATCCTCGCGCCGCACGTCGACGCTGCGCTTCTCCGGCATCTCCCGGTCGCGCTTCACGAATTGCAGCATCCTCTGCGCCATACTGCTCTCCATCTCCCGACCGAGTCGCGTCCTTCGCGGCCCGCGCGACCTTAACGAACCGTCCGCCGCCGGACCCCTGATTCGCCGCCTGAACGACGCCGAGATTGCGATACTGAAAAGGCGGCGCAATATAAAGGCAGTCTTACTGACCTAAAATCAAGCCGCCCTCCAGCGCCCGGCCGGACCCGCGACCCCTGCGACGTTCGCGCCTGCGAAATAGGTCAATGAGCGTTCCAAACAAGCGTCGAAGCCTCGGCGTTTTCCATCGGGCGCCCGCCGCGCGGACGGCGTATGGTCCGTCGCGATCCCCGACTCGCCCGCCCACGGACCCCGCCATGCCCCTCCACGCCCTCGCGATTCTCGCGCTGATCCAGGGGATCACCGAGTTCCTGCCGATCTCCTCCTCCGGCCACCTGATCCTCTTTCCCACCCTCACCGGCGAGACCGACCAGGGCCTCGCCATCGACGTCGCGGTCCATGTCGGCACTCTCGCCGCCGTCGTCCTCTACTTCCGCCGCGACGTGGCCGCCGTCCTCCGCGGCGTCCGCGCCTGGCTCGCGGGCGACCGCTACGGTCCGGAGGCCCGCCTCGCCTGGCTGCTCGCCCTCGCGTCGGTCCCGGTGGTGCTCGCCGGCGTCGCCGTCGCCGCCAGCGGCCTCAACGACGCCATGCGCGCCGAGAGCGTGGCCGCCTGGCTGATCGCCGCCACGACCCTCGTCTGGGGCGCGGCGCTCTGGGCCGCCGACCGCCTCGGACCGGTCCGCCGCGGCTTCGCCGACTGGCGCCTGCGCGACGCCCTTCTCATGGGCTTCGCCCAGTGCCTCGCGCTCGTCCCCGGCACCTCGCGCTCAGGAATCACCATGACCGCCGCGCGCGCCCTGGGCTTCGACCGCGTCGCGGCCGCGCGGCTCTCGATGCTGATGTCGATCCCGGCGATCGGCGCGGCCGGCGGCTGGCTCGCGGTCAAGCTCGTGCGCGAGGGCGACGCCGCCCTCGGGGCGGACGCCGCGCTCGCCGCCGCGCTCGCCTTCGTCTCGGCGCTCGCGGCGCTCTGGGGCCTGATGCGGATGCTGGCGACCTGGACGATGACGCCGTTCGTGATCTACCGCTTCGCGCTCGGCGCGGCGCTTCTCTGGTTCGCCTATTCCTCCTGAACGCCGGCCGGCGCGTTCCGGTCGTATTGGCCGTGCCGGCGGTAGCAGTAGAGATAGACGGGCAGGATCGACGCCATCGCCGTCGGGGTGATCCCGAGATCGGCGAAGGTCTTCGCGCCTTCGGACACGACGTTGTCCCGCGCGAGCAGCTTCACCTGATCCCGCGTGATCGGCGGCGCGATCCCGATGCGGGCCGCCTGCTCCAGAACGGCGCCCTGCAGCATCGCGGCGCCGCGCGGGATCTCGACGATCAGGCGCTTTCGGCAGATGTGGCGGAGCATGCGCTTCAGGAGCCCCCGGAAGCTCTCGACCTCCGGGCCGCCGAGCTCGTAGGTCGCGCCCGCCTCGGCCGTCCCGTCCACGGCCCTGGCGACCGCCTCCGCCACGTCGTCGACATAGACCGGCTGGAATTTCGCGTCGCCCCCGACCACCGGGATCGCCGGCGAGAACCGTGTCATCGCCGCGAACCGGTTGAAGAAATCGTCCTCGGGTCCGAACACGATCGAGGGCCGCAGGATCGTGGCGGACGGGAACCGCGCCTTCACGGCCGCCTCGCCCGCCGCCTTGGTGCGCCCGTATTCCGAAGGGCTCTCCGGGTCCGCGCCGATCGCCGAGACGAGCGCGAAACGCTCGACGCCCGCCTCCGCGGCCAGACGCGCGACCCGGTCAGGCCCCTCGGCCTGCACGGCCTGGAACGTGTTCTTTCCGGCGTTGTAGAGGACGCCCACGCAATAGACGACGGCCTTCGCGCCCGCGATGGCGTTCCGGCAGCTCTCGTCGTCGCGGATGTTCGCCTGGACGGGAGCGACCTGGCCGAGCGGGCCGTAGGTCCGCACGAACAGCGCCTCGTTCGGCCGGCGCACCGCGACCCGCACCCGCCAGCCGCGCTTGGCCATCCGCTGGGCGACGTAGCGCCCGACGAAGCCGGAGCCTCCGAAAATCGTGACGAGCGGGGTCGCCTCCGTCGAGGCGTCGCGCGGTTCGGTCTCGGCCATGGGTCCCTCCTGATCGCCGCGCGACAGATAGGCTGTCGCCGCCGGCCGCGCCACGGTCCTGACGCCGCGGCGTCTGTTGACATCCCGCGCCCCCCCGCGTAAGCGCCCCGCACGAATGGCGGCTTCGGTCGCCCTTCGCCCAGGTGGCGGAATTGGTAGACGCGCTGGTTTCAGGTACCAGTGGCCCTAGGCCGTGGAAGTTCGAGTCTTCTCCTGGGCACCACGATCCTCGATCCCCGCCGCGTCGCCACGGCGTGAGAGAGGCCGGACCGATGGTTCACGTTCACGAGCGCGACTTGCCGGACGGGCTCGACCTCGGCCGCGAGGTGGCGATCGACACCGAGGCCATGGGTCTCGTTCCGCAGCGGGACCGGCTGTGCCTCGTGCAGCTCTCCGCCGGCGACGGCGAGGCGCATCTCGTGCGGATCGCGCAGGGCCAGACCGACGCTCCGAACCTGACGCGGATGCTCGCCGACGCGCAGACGCTGAAGCTTTTTCACTACGGCCGCTTCGACATCGCCGTCATGGCGCATCGTTTCGGCGTGCTCGCCCGCCCCGTCTGGTGCACCAAGATCGCCTCGAAGCTCGTGCGCACCTACACCGACCGCCACGGCTTGAAGAACCTGTGCCAGGAACTGCTCGGCGTCGACCTCTCCAAGCAGCAGCAGAGCTCCGACTGGGGCGCAGACGCCCTCACCGACGCCCAGGCGGCCTACGCCGCGTCGGACGTCCTCTATCTGCACGCGCTCAAGGCCGAGCTCTCGGGGCGCCTCGCCAGGGAAGGCCGCACGGCGCTCGCGCAGGCCTGCTTCGACTTCCTCCCCGACCGCGCGGCGCTCGACCTCGCCGGCTGGCCGGACGTCGACATCTTCTCGCACTGACCATGCGCGGCCGCGAAACTCCCGACGCCCGGCGTAGAGGGGGCCCGGCGTGAGCAGCGGCGTCGTCCGGTTCCTCAAACTCGCGCTGCCGCTCGCCGCGCTCGCCCTGATCGTGGCGGTGTTCGTGGCGCCCCGGGACGACCTTTCCCTCGACTTCGCCGACTTCGATTTCGACTTCCGCGACGGTCTGCGCCTCGAACAGCCGCGCTTCTCGGGCGCGGACGCCGCCGGACGCCCGTTCAGAGTCACGGCGGAGTGGGCGCTCCCCGACGCGCCCGATCCCGAGCGGATCGAGCTCGGCCCGGTCGACGGCGAGATGCTGGCCGACGACGATCGGCGAATCCGCCTGCGCGCCGATGGCGGGGTGATCGAGCCCAAGGCGCGCCGCCTCACCCTCGCGGGCGAGGTGACGGTCGAAACCGAGGACGGCTGGACCCTCTCGGCGCCGTCGGCCCGGGCCGATCTCAGGGACGAGACCGTGGTCGCGGAAGGCCCTGTCACGGGATCGGGACCGTCCGGCGCGCTCGAAGCCGGCGCGATGCGGGCTGCGCGCGAGGACGGACGCGACTATATCCGGTTCGACGGGGGCGTTCGCCTTCGCATCGACCCCGGCGCCGAGCTTGAGCGGGAGCCCAGATGAGACGAGCCTTGACCCTCGCAGTCGCCCTGCTCGCCGCGGCCGGCGCGGCGTCCGCGCAGACGGATAATCCGTTCGGCGGCTTCAAGCATGACAGTTCGCAGCCGATCGAGATCACCGCCGACAGCCTGGAGGTGCGCGAAGCCGAACGCCGCGCGGTCTTCGAGGGAGACGTCGTCGCCGGTCAGGGCGACCTCAGGCTGACGGCCGACACGCTCCAGGTGTGGTATGCGGGCGAGGGGCAGGACGCGGCGGACGGGACCGGGCGCATCGAGCGCGTCCGCGCCGAAGGCGACGTCTTCCTCTCCTCCGGCGCCGAGACGGCGCGCGGCGAATGGGCCGAATACGACGTCACCGCGGGGTCGGTGACCATGGGCGGCGGGGTCACCCTCGCGCAGGGCGAGAACGCCGTGAGCGGCGAGCGCCTCTTCGTCGATCTCAACGAGGGCGCGGGGCGGATCGAGGGCGGACGGGTCCGCTCCGTCTTCAATCCCGCGACGGCGGACCAGTGAGCCCCGACGGCGAACATGCCCGCCCGACGCTGCGCGTCGCGGCCGAAGGCGCGGGCCGCGCGGGTCTGCGCGCCCGGGGGCTCGGCAAGAGCTATCGCCGCCGGCCTGTGGTGCGCGACGTCGACCTCGACCTGCGCCGCGGCGAGGTCGTTGGCCTGCTCGGCCCGAACGGCGCCGGCAAGACGACGTGCTTCTACATGATCACCGGCCTGATCGCCGCCGACGCCGGAAGCATCGCGCTCGACGGAGAGGACGTCTCGGCGCTGCCGATGTATCGCAGGGCGCGGCGCGGCCTCGGCTACCTGCCGCAGGAAGCGTCGATCTTCCGCGGCCTGACCGTCGAGGGCAACATCCGCGCCGCGCTGGAGATCGCCGAGCCGGTGCGCGCCAAGCGCGAGCGCCGGCTGGACGAGCTGCTCGCCGAGTTCTCGATCTCGCATCTGCGGCGTACGCCGGCGATGGCCCTCTCGGGCGGCGAGCGCCGCCGCGTGGAGATCGCGCGCTGCCTCGCCGGCGATCCCTCCTACGTCCTGCTCGACGAGCCCTTCGCCGGCGTCGACCCGATCGCGGTCGGGGACATCCGGGATCTCGTGGCGCATTTGAAGGATCGCGGCATCGGCGTCTTGATCACGGACCACAACGTGCGGGAAACTCTCCAGATCATCGACCGGGCCTATATCCTCCACGAGGGCCGGGTGCTGATGAGCGGCGCGCCCCGCGCCGTGGTCGAGGACGCGAACGTGCGTCGGGTGTATCTGGGCGAGCGGTTCCGCATCTGATCCCGGCGGATCGGGAGACGGGGAGCGCGCGGAGGAACCGAATGGCGATCCGGCCGCGGCTCGAACTGCGACAGACCCAGCGACTCGCCATGACGCCGGAGCTGCGTCAGGCGATCCAGATGCTCCAGATGTCGTCTATCGAGCTCGCCGAGTTCCTTCGCGACCAGGTGGAGGCCAACCCGCTTCTCTCAATGGAGGCCTCGGCCGCGGCGCCCGCGGCGCCAGAGCGCCCCGCGGTCGCGACAGTCGACGCGGAGATGGCGCGCGGCGATCCGGCCGCCGGGGCCGAAGCGCTGGGCGCTGCGCCCGAAAACCTTTGGGAAAGCGCCGGACCGGCGCCGTCGCGCGACGGCGCCGCGGATGCGCTGGAGTTCCGGGCGCAGCCGCTCGGGCTGGCGGATCACGTGCGGCGACAGCTGCCGCTCGCCGACCTCGACGGCGCGGCGCGTCGTTGCGCGGATCTTCTCTGCTTCGAACTCGACGACGACGGCTACCTTCGGGTCGACGACGCGGACGCGGCCGAGTGGCTCGGGACGACCGGGGACGTCGTCGCGCGCGCCCGAGCCGCCATCCAGTCCTGCGAGCCGACCGGCGTCGGGGCGCGCGATCTCGCGGAATGCCTGGCGCTCCAGCTCGACGAGCGCGGCGAGCTCGATCGGGGGATGCGCGCGCTCCTTGGGCTCCTCGACAGGCTGCCGCGGACGCCTGCGGCCGACCTCGCCGCGCGATGTGAACTCACGGAGGAGGAGCTCGCGCGCCGCGTCGCGCGGCTCCGCCGCCTTGATCCGCGGCCTGGCCTGGGCGTGTCGGATTCCTCGAGCGATCCGGCCGCGCCGGACGTCGTCGTGCGCGCCGACGGTCGGGGGAAGTGGCTCGTCGAACTCAACCCGCACGCAATGCCGCGTCTCCTCGTCGATCGGCGATATGCGGCGCGGATCGGCGCGGAGGAGGACGACGAGGCGCGCGCCTTCCTCGCGCAATGCGCGAAGACGGCGCACTGGCTGAGACGCGGCCTCGACCAGCGCGCCCGCACGATGCTCGCCGTCTCCGCCGAGATCGTCCGCCGACAGGACGGTTTCCTGGCTCAGGGTCCGGCCGGGCTGCGTCCCATGACCCTCAAGGACGTCGCGGAGGCGCTTGGCGTGCACGAATCGACCGTCAGCCGCGTCGTCGCCAACAAGACGATGGCGGCGCCGCGCGGGGTCGTCGAGCTGCGGGCCTTCTTCACGGCGTCGCTCGGGACCGGCGACGAGGCCTGTTCAGCGGGCGCGGTCCGGGAACGCATCAGGCTTCTCGTCGCCGGGGAGCCGCCCGCGAAACCCCTCTCCGACGATCAGATCGTCCGGATCCTCGGGGAGGAAGGCGTCGACGTCGCCCGGCGCACCGTCGCGAAGTATCGCGACGCTCTCGGCATCCCGTCGTCGGTCGCGCGCCGCCGACGCGCCGCGGCGGCGCTTTGTTGACTTCACCCAGAGCGGCGCCTAGGGTCCGGCCTCGCTCGCGCCCGGGGGCCACCCGGTCGCATGCGAGGCTTACGAGCGTCGCGCAAAGGTGAGAAATGCACATCCAGATCAACGGCAAGCAGATCGATATCGGCGAGGCCCTTCGCAGTCATGTCGAGGAGCGACTCGAGGCCTTCGTCTCGAAGTATTTCGAGAACGCCGTGGATGGAACCGTCACCTTCTCGCGCGAGAGTCACCTGTACCGCTGCGGCGCCGAGGTGCATCTGCCGACCGGCATCCACCTGAAGGCGCAGGGGCAGGCGGACGAGATCTACGCAAGCTTCGACAATTGCCTGGAACGAGTCGACAAGCAGCTTCGCCGTTACAAGCGCCGACTGAAGGACCACCACGCCAAGCGCTCCGAGCCGGTTGAATCCGCGGCCGCCTCCGCCTACGTAATTCACTCTGGCGAAGAGGAGCAGGAAGAGCCCGCCACGCTCGACCCCGTGATCGTCGCCGAGATGAAGATGGACATCAAGACGATCTCGGTCGGCGAAGCGGTCATGCAGATGGAGCTGGCGCACGCGCCGTTCCTGATGTTCCGGAACGACCGGCACGGCGGCGTGAACGTGGTGTATCGACGCGACGACGGGCATATCGGCTGGGTCGATCCCGAGAACATCGCCGCCAAGCCCTGACGGGACGTCGGTCCGCTGACAGGAGCGGTGACTATGGAGATCCGTGAGATTCTCGCGCCCCAGGCGGTCGCCGCGCATCAGCGCGCGACCTCCAAGAAGCAGCTCTTCCAGGAAATCGGCGCCCGCGCCTCCGACACCTATCGCTTCGACGGCCGCGGCGTCTTCGAGGCGCTTCTCGACCGCGAGCGACTCGGGTCCACGGCAATGGGGCGCGGCGTGGCGGCGCCCCATGCGCGCCTTTCAGACTGCGCGAGCATCAGAGGCGTGTTCCTCCGGCTGGAGAAGCCGATCCCCTTCGACGCCATGGACGACGAGCCGGTCGACCTCGTCTTTGCGCTGCTGGCGCCCGAAAACGCCGGGGCCGATCATCTTCGGGCCCTCGCCAAGGTCAGTCGCGTCCTGCGCGACCCGGCGATCTGCGCGAAGCTTCGCTCCTGCGCGGACGGAACGGCGATCTACTCGGTTCTGACGGATACGACATCCTCGACCCGCGCCGCTTGAGCGGCCCTTTCGGAAGGTCTCCGACCTCGCTTCGTCGCATCGGTCCGCTGCGACCCCGGTAGGAATCGAAGCGTCGTGGGCGGCGGCGGTCGCCGCGACGCGCTCTCAGCCGTACCGGTCCCGCGCCGCCCGCCCGGCCGGCTTCGGAGCCGGCGCGAGCCCGCCCCAGGCGCGGACGGGCGCGGTCGCCGGCGCCTTGGCGCCCGATCGGGGGGCCGCGAAGGCGAGCTTCGAGGTTTCCACCAGGATGGCGCCGGCGAGGCGCTGAGCGTCGACCGCGCGGCCGGCGCGCTCGCAGGGGCCGGCGAGATTGAGCCAGAAGCGGCGGTGCGACGGCATCGCCCAGAGCGCCGCCTCGTGGCGCTCCGGCTCGAAGCCGTGCTCCTGGAGCTGGCGTTCGAGCTGGCCGGTGGAGTAGGGGCGGCCGTAGCCGAAGGGGCTCGAATCCCGCCGGGCCCAGAGGCCCGAGCGGTTCGGCGCGACGAAGATCGCCTTGCCGCCAGGCGCCAGGACCCGGTTGATCTCTTCCAGAAGCCGCCCCGGCTGCTCCGACATCTCGAGGCCGTGGATCACGAGGATCCGGTCGAGGAACCCGGCGTTCAGCGGCCAGTTGGTTTCCTCGCAGAGAACGGACACGTTCGCCCCGTCGACCGGCCAGTGGAACGCGCCCTGCTGGGCCGGCATCAGGCTGAGGGTGCGCGCGGCCTCGCGCTTGAAAGGGCGCAGGAAGGGCGCCGCGAAGCCGTAGCCTGCGAGACTGGCCCCGCGGATATCGGGCCACATCTCGCGGAGGCGTTGGCGTAGCGCCGCCTGCGCCACGCGGCCGAGCTTCGTCCGATAGTAGAAGCTCCGGAGATCGACGGCGTCGAGATGCATCGCAGAACACTCTCCGATAGCGTCGGGCGCAAAGCAACGGATGGAGGCGCGCATGGCGCTCGAGATCGTCACGATACCCTGCCGGTCCGACAACTACGCCTATCTGCTCCGTGCGGGCGACGGGAGCGTCGCTGTGATCGACGCGCCGGAGGCCGGCCCGATCGAGGCGGCGTTGGACCAACGGGGTTGGGGCCTCGACTGGATCTGGCTGACGCACCACCACGGCGACCATGTCGAGGGCGTGCCGCGCCTGCGCGAACGCTTCGGCGCCAAGGTGCTGGGCGCGCGGGCCGACGCGGACCGGCTGCCGCCGCTCGACAAGAGCGTCGGCGACGGTGAACGCGTCACGCTCGGCGACGCGCCGGCTGCGGTGATCGACGTCTCGGGCCACACCGTGAACCACATCGCCTTCCATTTCGACGCCGACGGCGCCGTGTTCACCGGCGATTCGCTCTTCGTGCTCGGCTGCGGGCGCGTGTTCGAGGGCACCCATGCGATGATGTGGGAGAGCCTCTCGAAGCTCGCCCGCCTCGATCCGGCGACAACGGTCTGGTGCGGGCACGAATACACGCTCGCGAATCTGAAATTCGCCAGGAGCGTCGAACCCGAGAACCCGTCGCTGGCGGAACTGGGCGCCGACATCGAGGCCGCGCGCGCCGAGGGGCGGCCGACGGTTCCGACGACGATCGGGCGGGAACTAGCGGCGAATCCCTTCCTCCGCGCAGCCGAGCCGAAATTTCAGGTCGCGCTCGGTCTCCGCGGCGCCGATGCGGCGTCCGTGTTCGCGGAGACGCGGCGACGGAAGGACGCGTTCTAGACGCGGCTTCGAGCCAGCGCGCCATGACCGCGCGGCGGGTGGCGCGCGGAGCGGCCCCGCGCCGGGCGGCGCGGGGACCTGCGGTCAGGGCCGCTTGCGACCGTCGATCAGGGCGCGGACGAGGTTCTCGTCATGCGCGCGGCTCGCGACGACGACGCCGGCGACGTGCAGCAGGACGAGCACGAGCGTCGCGTTGGCGAAAAGCTCATGGATTTCCTCGATGCTCTCCCCGCCCTCGCCGCCATGTCCGCGCTCGTGCTCCTCGTCCTCATCCTCGTTGGCGCGCGCCGAGGCGATCAGGGCGGGGGCCTCAAGGGCGGCGGTCCCGCCGCCGTACCAGGGCGCGAGCGGACCGGCGCTCTCCTCCTGAGCGTAGAGCATCATGCCCGTGAAGGTCGTCCCCGCCAGCACCGCCAGCAGCGCAACAGTCATCAGACCGCCGGCGGGGCTGTGGCCGACATGGCGCGGCGCGGTCCCCTTAAGCAGGCCCTTCAGGTAGTCGAACGCGCGCCCCGGCCCGGTCACGAAGTCCGAGAAGCGGGCGCGCTCCGGCCCGACGAAGCCCCAGACGAGGCGAAGCGCCACGGTCGCGGCGACGGCGTAGCCCGCCCGGGTGTGGAGCCATTCCGGCTCGCCCTCGGTCAGGTAGGCGATCGCGAAACCGCCCACCAGCACCCAGTGGCCGACCCGCACGACCCGGTCCCAGACCTGGACTGTGCGTCCTGCGTCTTGCGTGACGTCGGTCATCGGTCGTCGTCCCCGTCAGGCAGGATCGCGCCGGTGACGGGGTGGACATAGGCCTCCACCCGCATTCCGTTGGCGTCGGTCGCCTCCACCTCGTAGGCGCCGCGCTCCGTGTCGATCTCGCGAATGACATAGCCCTGCGACTCGAGTCTCCGCGCGACCTCGCCGACGCTCATCCACTCGGCGCGGGGCGCGTCGGTCAGCGGCTGGCGTCGGTCGTCGCGGTCGCCGCGGCCGTCGGAGGCGAAGGCGGCGCCGGCGGCGGCGGCGAGAGCGGCGGCGGTCGAAAGCGTCTTGAGCATCGGGTCTGTCTCCGGTCGCTGCGGCGGCGCGGCTGTCGCGTCGCTCGATGGCCGCCGGTATGCAGCGACTCGCCTGACGCCGATCTGACGCGCTTCGTCAGCGGCCCGTCAGGTTCGGAGGCGCAAGGACGCCGGCATGCGGACGCCGCTGATCATCCTTCTGCTCTGCGCCCTCGCCGCCTCGGCCGCGGCGGACGGCGACCGGCGCGGTCATCACCGCGATCACGATCACGCGCGCGAGGCGCTCCGCCGCGGCGAAACGGCGCCGCTGGCCGAGATCCTGCCCGCGGTCGAGGCGCGGCTCGGCGCGCGCGTGATCGAGGTCGAGCTGGAGCGCGACCACGGCCGGCTGATCTACGAGTTCAAGCTGATCGCGCCGGACGGACGCATCCTCGAGGCCGAGGTGGACGCCCTCACCGGCGAGGTGATCGAGGTCGAGGCGGAGGACGACTGATGCGGGCGCTGGCGGTCGAGGACGATCCGCGCATCGCGCGCGACCTGAAGGCGGCGCTGGAGGCGGCGGGATTCCGCGTCGAGACCTGCGCCGACGGCGAGGAGGCCTGGTTCCTCGGCGACACCGAGGACTACGACCTGATCGTGCTCGATCTTGGCCTGCCCTCGCTCGACGGTCTGGCGGTGCTGAAGCGCTGGCGCGCCAACGGGCGCGAGGCGCCGGTGCTGATCCTGACCGCACGCGGCGCCTGGACCGAGCGCGTCGAGGGCATCGACGCCGGCGCCGACGACTATCTGCCGAAACCGTTCCGGATGGAGGAGCTGGTCGCCCGCGCCCGCGCGCTGGTGCGCCGCGCGGCGGGCCGCGGGGCGTCCGTGCTGGAGGTGGGCGCGCTGACGGTCGACCAGACCCGCATGGCGGTGTCGGTGCGCGGCGTGCCCGCCAACCTGACCCCTCTGGAGTACCGGCTCATCGCCTATCTCGCGCTCCATCGCGACCGCCCCGTCCCGCCGCCCGAGCTTCTGGAGCATCTCTACGGCGACGACGACGCGCGCGAGTCGAACGCGTTGGAGGCGGCGGTGGCGCGGCTTCGGCGCAAGCTCGGTCCGGGGGTGATCGGCACGCGGCGCGGCTTCGGCTATTTCCTGGAGGGGAGCGGGGCGTGAGGCGGGCCTCGCTGCGGCTCCGGCTCGCCGCGGCGGGCGCGGCGGCCGTCCTGGCGGCGCTGGCGCTCGCGGCGGTCGGCCTCGCCGAGCTGTTCGAGCGTCACGCCACGCGACGGGCCGTGGCCGATCTCGCGATCCATCTCGATCAGCTCGCCGCCGGCGTCGGGCGCGACGCCGACGGCGCGGTCGCGATCACGCAGCCGCCGGCCGATCCCCGCTTCGACCGGCCGCTTTCCGGGCTCTACTGGCAGGTCGAGGCGGCGGACGGGACCGTGCTGCGCTCCCGCTCGCTCTGGGACGCGGCGCTGGCGCTGCCGGAGGACGTCCTGCGCGACGGCGCGCTCCACGAGCACGTGATCCCCGGCCCCGGCGGCTCGAACCTGCTGGCGCTGGAGCGGCTGGTGACCCCGCCGCCCAGGCTCGGGATCGGGCCGCTGCGCGAGGCGGTGGCGCTCGATCTCGCGGAGATCGAGGCGGCGGAGCGCGCCTTTCTACGCGATCTCGCGCCCTATCTTGCGCTGCTCGCGGTGGCGCTGATCGGGGCCGGCTGGGCGCAGGTCGCCGTCGGGCTGCGGCCGCTGGCGAGCGTCGGCGCGCGGGTCGCCGCGGTGCGCTCGGGCCGGGCGGCGCGGCTCGGCGACGACTTTCCGGCGGAGGTCCGCCCGCTCGCCGCCGAACTCGACGCTCTGATCGCGGCGCGCGAGGCCGAGACGGCGCTGGCGCGGGCGCGCGCAGGGGATCTTGCGCACGGCCTCAAGACGCCGCTTCAGGCGCTGATGGGAGAGGCCGGGCGGCTGCGCGCATCCGGCGACGCTGACGCCGCGGAAGGCGTCGAGTCCGTCGCGCTCGCGATGCGCCGCCATGTGGACCGGGAACTCGCCCGCGCCCGCGCCGCCGCCGCCGCCCGCACCGCCCGGGCCGAACCGCGCCGCGCGGCCGAGCGGGTGCTCTCGGTCCTCCGCCGCGCGCCCGGCGGGGGCCGGCTCGCGTGGCGCGTGGAGGGGCCCGAAAGGCTCGCGGCGCGCATCGACGTCGACGACCTGACGGAGGCGCTGGGCGCGCTGATGGAGAACGCCGCCCGCCACGCCGCGGGCGCCGTGACGGTCGCGGTCTCGCAAGACGGCGAAAGCGTCGCGGTCGCGATCCGCGACGACGGCCCCGGCGCGCCGCCCGAAACGCTGGCCCGACTGCGGGAGCGCGGCGCGCGGCTCGACCGGAGCCCCGGCGGCGCGGGGCTCGGCCTCGCCATCGCGGCCGACATCGCCGAGGCGGTCGGCGGCGCGTTGAGCCTCCGGAACGCCGATCCTGGCTTCGAGGCGCGACTGGTCCTGCGGGCGGCCGAGGCGGAGGGCGACTCCGTCGGTGCGGCGGGGCGGTGACCGGCGCGGCGCGACGACGGCGTGCTGGTGAACTGTCCGAGACCGAGCGCGCCCTCCGAAGGAGCCACACCTCCGCCGTGCGGGATGGAGTGGACGTTGGGCTCGCAGCGCTCTTCGCGCAGCCGGATTGTGGCGCGTGGCGACCAGCCAAGAGCCGCGACCCTGCCTGGGCTCCGCCCGTGCGCCCCTTTAACGCCCTGTTGGGGCGTTTCCGAGACGGGTCTCAACCCCCTTTGGGGAGGACGCATCGCCACGGCGCGAAGAGCGTAACGCAAAAGGTAGCTTGCGCCATGTTTTGCGTGAGCTCGACCGCTATGGAGCGTCCACCGCCGGGGGCGGCCGCGCCCCTTGCCGCGCAACGGCGCGATGATGGTCTGCGCCGGTTCCGCAATCACCGCCTCAGCCCCGAACGGGACGCATCGGCCTCGGCTGCCTGATCGGCGGGCGCCGCCGTTCTGCGGCCCGCGCCGGTCAAGCGCGCGGGAGGCCGTTCAGAGATCGAGCGCCGCCACGGAGCCGCCGTCGACGCGCCAGTTCGCGCCGACGACGTAGGACGCGAGCTGAGACCACAGCAACGCGACGACGGGCGCGACTTCCTCGGGGCGGCCGCGTCGTCCGAGCGCGAGATACGGCCGGTCGCCCGCAAGGAAGTCCTCCACCGCGTCGTCCCGCTGACGCCTTCGCCCGTCGCGAGGCCGTCCATCATTCCGTCGGTCATCGGGGTCTCGACGAAGGCCGGGCAGGCGCAGTTCGCGAGGAGCCCCTCTGCGGCGTGCGCCATGGACACGCTCTTCGCGAAGCTCGCGAGGCCGACCTCGGCCACGTTGTAGACGGTCTCGTCCGGGTAGGGCTGCGCGGCCTTCTCCGAGGTCATGAACACCATGCGCCCCCAGCCGCGAGCGAGCATCGCCGGGCCGATCAGCCGTGCGAGCCGAACGCCAGACAGGAGGTCGGTCTCGATGGCCTCGATCCAGTCGGCGTCCGCCATCTCGAGCGGATCGCCCTTGCCGCCGGTCCCGCCGGCGGCGTGGACCCGTGACGCTGATCGACGCGGAGTCCGAGCCGCTTAACGAACGGACCGATCTCTCAAAAAGCAGGCTGAACGGCGGCGCGCCGGAGGGCCTCCCCCCGCGGCTCGCCGAGGCGGCGCTCGACCGGATGGCGATCACGCGCCGCTTCGGGGAGAGGGTCGTGGAGATCGGGCGGGAAGAGGGCCGGATCCTTTTCGATGACGGCGGAACCCTCGACTTCGATCTCTGCTCCGCGGCGCCCGGGGCCTCGGCGCGGCGGCTCGGCCTTGAAGGCGAGGAGCTCGAGAGCGTCGAGACGTTGAGGAGCGAAGACGACGCGGCGCGCCTGGCCTCAGCCGTCAGCGACGGCGGCTCATGCGTCGTGATCGGCGGCGGCTTTATCGGCCTGGAGGCGGCGGCCGCGCTCGCCGAAGCGGGCGCGGACGTGGCGCTGATGGTTGGCGAGGCCGCGCCAGGCGCTGGGCGGCTGGGAGAGGATTTCGCGGGCTTGATCGCGGGACGGCTTCGCGGCCTTGGCGTCGCGCTGCATGTCGAGGAGGAACCGGCGGCCTTCGAAGGCGACGGCCGCCGCGAGGCCGTCCGGCTGCGTTCGGGCGCGCGCCTGCCGGCGCGGACCGCCCTCACGGCGATCGGCGAGGCGCTGCGCGGTGCGGTCGCGCCCGCGCTCGTGGCGGAGGACGCCGCCGCCCGCGACGGCGCGCGCACCCGCCACTGGAGGGCGGCCGAGGAGGAGGGCCGCCGCCCGGCGGCGGCGATGCTCGGGCTCGCGCCGCCGCCCGAGCCGGTTCCCTTCTTCTGGACCAGGATCGGCGATCCGCTGCACATGGTGGGGCGCACCGATCCCGAACTCGACCATGTCGACGTCGGTTCGGTGTCGGAAGGCGACTTCACCCGTTTTCACGTCGAGGACGAAACCGTGGTGGGGGCCACCGGCGGCGGCGCCCAGAACGCCACCGCGCATCTGCATCTCGCGCTGCTTCGGCGCGGGCGAGTGACGCGCGCGCAGCTTGCGGGCGCCGGCTGGGACGCGAAGCCGCTGTGACGGCTGCGGCCGTGGCGTGCGCCGCTTCGCGGCCGCGGCGAAAGCGTCGTGGTTCGGAATTGCGCGACAGGGCGGAGCCGAGCCCGCCCGTCGTCGGCTCTCACGCCTCGCCGGCGCCGAGGTGATGAAGCGCCCGCTCGATGTCGAGCAGGCGGCTCGCCGCGCCGCTGTCGAGATTGACGTCCTCGTCCCGCGCCTCCGCGCGCAGCGCGTCGCGCCATTCGCGGAGGCGCGCGACCTTGTCGTCGCGGCTCATCGTTTCGTCGTCGAGCACCGCTCCAGGCTCTCCGATATGCCTGGGCCCGTCTGCAGCCGTCGTCATGCGACTCTCCTTCGGTCTCGGGGATGGCCCTCGGCGCGTCGCTGCGCCGACCATGCAAGACGCGCCGGCGGTCGGCGGTTCCATGCGGCGGCGCGGTAACGGACCGCGCGGCGCCCGCAGGTCGCCGGGTCGCCGTCCGCCGACGGCGGACCGACCGTCATCGAGTCAGGGTTCGACGATCATAGCGCCGTCAGGGCGCAGGGCCCGCCAGGTGAATCAGGCGCCGTCGTTCGAGGCGAGGAACAGGTGGCGGCTCTCGATCTCCCGAGGCTCGCCGGGCCGACCCATCGGAGCGCGAGAGCCGAAACTTCCCACCCGCTCGGGCGCGGCGATCCCGGGAATGAACGGCGTCCAGACCGGGCCCGGCGCGGCGGCGTCGGCGCGGACGCCCCTGCCGACCACCTGGGACGCGACGCAGCAGGTGAAGGCGGTGATCGCGTCGCGCGTCGTCGAGTAGTCCACCAGCGAGGCGTCTCCTTTGAAGCCCTTGAACGAGGCGGCGTTCACGAGCGACGCGCTCTGGCCGAGATGGTCGAGCGCGGCCTGGCTGACGGAAAAACCGGCCGCGGCGTCGATGTCGACGAAGCGACGTAAGGGCGCTCCGGAGATGTCGCGCAGGTCGTACTTGGCGTATCGCGCGGCCGCGTCATTCACGAAGGCCTCGACCCGGCCCAGCGCCTTGTCGGCCTTGCGTATGACTTTCTCGGCGTGCGCCTTGTCGGAGAGATCGTCCGGCGAGGCGAGGCGGCGGCCTTGGGCCGCCATGGCGGTTCGTGGCGCTTGAACCGGTGCCGGCTTTCTCCGCCAGACCCATCCATGCGCGCGCCCGCGGCGGTCTCGGGTCCCTGCGGCTGGAGGACCTGCCGCCTACGCAAGCCGCGCCAAGGCGCCTTCCGCCTCTCCGACGTCCTCGCGCGCCGCGCCGGGCATCAGCCGCACCACGTCGCCGCCGCCGCAGACGGCGACGGCGCGCCGGGCGACTTCGGAATGATGCGTAAGGTAGAGCGCCTGACCGACCAGACCGATCTCGCGCATCTCCGCGCAGGCGGCCTCGGTGCGGTGGTCGTCGAAACTCTCGAAGACGTCGTCGGCGATGAAGGGGCACGCGATCCCGCGGGCGACGTAGTCGCGATAGGCGGCGAGCCGGAGCGCGTAGAAGAGTTGCATCCGCGCCCCGGCCGAGAGCTGATCGGCCACCCGCTCGGCCCCGTCCGTCGCGCGCCGCGCGACGAGCTTCTCGAAGCCGCCCTCTGAGCGCGAGGTCAGCGCCGTGTAGCGCCCGCGCGTCAGCCCCTCGAACGCGCGCGCCGCCGCGCGCATCGCCGCGGAGCGGTTCTCCTCGCGATAGGCGTCGACGGCGGCTCGGGCGAGATGGAGCCCGAGCCGCTTGCGCGCCGCCGACAGCAGGGTTTCGACGAGCTGCTCCTCGCGCGCCGCGCGCGCCGCGTTGGCCCGCGCGGCGGCGTCCGCGCCGTCGACCGAAGCAAGTTTCTCGTCGGCCACCGAAGCCCGGGCGAAGGCGTCCCGGAACGCGGTCGTCGCCTCGGCCGCCCTGGCCTCGGCGGTGGCCTTCTCGGCGTCGAGGTCGCGGTCGCCGAGGGACGCGATGAAGGCGGCCGCATCGGCGCCCTCGTCCTCGGTCAGCCGGCCGCGCAGCGAGTCCTCCAGCTCCCGCGCGGCGTGGCGCGCGGCGGTCGCCTGCGCGGCGTCGCGCACGGCGGCGGCGAGGGCCTGCGGCGTCGCGGTGTCGCGCTCGGGGGGGAAGGGCGCCCGGTAGAGCGCGATGGCGGCGTCGGCCTCCGCCAGCGCCGCGTCGAGCGCAGCCGCCGCGGCGCGATGCTCCTCCAGCGCCCTCAGGTCGGCGGCGCGCCGCTCCCCGGCCTCGCGCGCGGCTCTCAGCCGGTCCAGAAGGTCGCGTTCGAAGGCGAGCGCGGCCTGCACGCGTCTCACGAGGGCCGCATCGTCGAGCGCCGCCGGATCGTCGTCGGGCGCCGATCCCGCGCCGTCGCCGAGCGCAGCCTCGATCGCCGCAAGCGCGCGGAGATAGGCGGCGGCGTCGCGGCGCATGGCGTCAACCCGGCGACGGAGGTCGCGCCAGCCGATGCCGTCGGTAGAGATCTCGGCCAGCGCCGGGACAGACCCTCGGACGTCGCGAAGACCGTGATCGGCGGGCAGCACGCGGATGACCGTCTCCCGCCACCGCGCCTCCGCGGCGCGCAGCGCCTCCTCCGCGCGCGCCAGCGTCGCCGCGTGGTCCGCGATCCGCGATTCAGCCCGGGCGAGCTGAGCCTGCGCCGTCTCGCGCGCCCGGGTCTCGCGCCCATGCGCCTCCAGCAGCGCCGCGGCGGAACGCAGCGCGCGCTCGTCCGCCGCCTCGGCGAACTGCGGGAGCAGGGTGCGCACGCGCGCGGCGACCGTCTCCGCGCGCGCCAAGGGCGCGGCCGCCAGCGCGCGTTCCCCCGCCAGGCGGCGGGCGGCCTCGCGCGCCCGGCGTGCGGCCTCGAGCCAGGCCGCGAGTTCCTCGCCGGTCAGCGCGATGGGCAGCCCGAGCGCGTCGAGGGCGGCGCCGCGACGCGCGTCGAGCGCCGCCGCGTCGCGATCGGCCGCCTCCGCCTTTCCGGCCTCCCGCGCGCGCTCGCGCCGCCTCGCGTCCAGCGCCGCGGCGGCCTCAGCGGCGGCGCCGAGCGCATGGGCGTGCGCGACGCGCCGGTCCATCGCCATGTCGTGGCGGCGCATCTCGGTCTCGAAGGCCTCGGCGCTCGCCGCGTCGAGGGCTGCGCGATGGCGCGCCCACGCCTCGTCCCGCGCCGCGCGGATCGCCTCGGGGTCCGTAAGGCGGAATCCGCTCTCGCGTTCGCGCCGGTCGATCTCCGCCGCCTTTTCCGCGATTTCCGCGTCGAGCGCCGCGACCCGCGCGCGGGCGGTCTCGGCATCCTGCGCGCGGCGGGCGCGCTCGGCGTCCTCGGCGCGCACGGCGCCCGGCGTCAGCGCGGTCTCGGGGGCCGCGTCGAAGCTTCTGCCGGGGGTCTGGATCGCATCGAGCGCGTCCGAGAGCGCCTCCGCGCGCCGCGCCGTGGCCGCGCGCGCGGCCTCGGCGGCCTCGGCGGCCTCAGCCGGATCGAGGCTCGCCAGGGCGCCGGCGACCTCCGCGGACAGCGCCGGCGCGGCGAGGTCCTGCGCGCGCTCGCGCGCGACCGCGTCCCGGTCGGCTTCGGCCTCCCCCCGCTTCTCGCGGGCGGTCTCGACCGCGGCCTCCGCGCCGCGCAGCGCCGTCTCGGCGGCTTCGAGCGCCGCCATCGCCTCGCGCGGCAGGACCAGCGCCTCGCTGAGCGGCGCGCCCGGCTCGCCGCGCCGCGCGTCGAGGCGGCGCGTCATCCGCCCCGCGATCTCCTCGGCCTCCGAGCGGCGCCGGAGCAGATGCGCCGCCGCTCCGGCCGCGCCGCCATGCAGCGACGCGTCGCCGTCCTCGGGCGCCGTCGCGAGCGCCTCGACGCGCTCGGCGAGGGCGAGGATGGAAGCGTCCTCGGGCGTCGCCTCGACGCGCGCCTCGATCTCGGCGATGCGGGCGCGAAGGGCATCTCGCTGCGCGACGAGGCGTTCGCGCTCGCCGTTTAGTTCTACAAGGCTTTTTGGGTGGGGGTCCGCGGGCCAGTCGGGCAGACCGGCGAAGCGGGCCGCCTCCCGTCGCTTCGCCGCGAGCGCCGCGCCGTCGTCGCGCAGGCGGATCAACCGTGTGACCGCCAGCGCCTGTGCGTTGGCCTCGTTCAGCGCCACTTCCCGCTCAGTCTTCAGGCGGGCCGCCGACGCCGCCTCGCGCTTCAGCGCGGCGTAGGCCGAAGCGGTCAGATCCGCCTCTTTCGCCGCCTTGCGGAGACCGTCGATCTCCCGCAGCAGGCCGCGCGCGGCGTTCTTCGAGCCGCCCGGCTTGTAGAGATCGGCCGCCTCGATCTCGGCCGCATCCAGCGTCTGCGTCAGCGTCGAGAGGCCCGTATGCGCGGCGAAGAAGGCGCGGGCGGCGGCGCCTCGGCCCTCGCTCAGTTCGCGCGAGCCTTCGATCACGCCGTCGCGGTCGAGGGAGAAGATCTTGCGGTAGTCGGCCTCGCGAAGGCCGCCGAGCGCCGCCTCGAACAGGTCGTCGCCCACCGGCCGCCCGTCTGCGTCGATCAGCGCGCTGTTGCGCCGGATCCGCCAGACCGAGAGCCTCCCATGGCCAGGCAAGTCCTCGATCTCGGCGCCGACCCGCAACTCGGTACCGTGCAGGAAGCCGTAGGGATCCCGGCTCTTCGGAAAGCCGAACAGCAATCGCAGGATCGCGGCCATCAGGGTGGACTTGCCCGCCTCGTTCGGCCCGTAGAGCACGGCGAAGTCCGGGCCGTGCTCGGGCCTCGGGCCGAGGTCTATCGTAGCGTTGGCGAAGTGGCCGAAGCGGTCGAGGAAGATGCGGCGGAACCTCACGCCTCGTCCTCCGCCCCGGCGCGGTCGAGCGCCGCGGCGATCTCCTCGACGCCTTCGGCCACGAGCGCGTCTAGCAGGCGGTCGAACGCCGCTTCGTCGGGAACGACGCGCATGCGCAGCGGGGTGGGCAGCGGCTCGAGATGGGTTCGCAGGATCTCCGCAAGGGCGCGGCGCATGCCGGGTCCCTCGGAAAGCGCGCGCATCGCGCCACCGATCTCGGCGATCACACCCGTCTCCGGCGAAGCCCCCGGAGCCGTGATTGGCGCGAAGACCACGTCTTCGAGCCAGCAGGAGCCTAGCGCGCGGATCTGCTCGGCGATCGTCTGTCGGCGAAGATCGGCGTGGAGGCGAAGCGGGCGGAGCGCCTGCGGCGCGCCGACGAGCCGGATGCGCGCGACCATCGCCTGCCCCTCCGAGAGCGCCTGCGCCGCGCGCTTCTCGACCGCGGCGCGGCAGAGGGTGGGGAGGTCGCCCGGCGCGACGCCGTCGCAGCCGACCTCGACATGCTCGAAGACGACGGCGGCGGTGGGGACCTCGCGCACGGAGGCGACGCCGCCGTCGCGCAGAGTGATCTCGGTCGCGGATTTCGGACCTGTCTCGTTGATGTGGCGGCCCTGCGGCGCGCCCGGCATGACGACCCAGCTGTCGCCTTCGGCGTGGACCGTCCGGGAATGGACATGGCCGAGCGCCCAGTAGGCGTAGCCATGCGCGACCAGCTCGGCGACGGTGCAGGGCGCGTAGGCGCCGTGGCCTGCGGCGCCGGAGAGCGAGGTGTGCAGCAGGCCGACATCCGCGCCGTCCTCGCCAGGCGGCGCGAAGCGCGGAAGCAGGGACGAGGGCGCCGCGCGTTCTCCGTAGCTGACTCCATGGATGCGCAGCGCCTCGCCCGCGCCGAGCCCTGGCACGGCGTGGGTTCCGCCCTCTGGCCCGAATTCGCGGACGTTCGGCGGCAGCTCCAGCGTCCACGGCGCGTCGTTCTCGGCGTCGTGGTTGCCCCGGATCATATAGACCTGAACGCCGGCCTCTCGCAGCGCCTGCATGCGTCCCACAAAAAACGCCGCCGCACGTACGCTCCTGACCGCACCGTCGAAGACGTCGCCCGCGAGCAGCAGGACGCGGACGTCCTCCGAGCGGCAATGCTCGACGAGCCGGTCGAGCGCCTTGCGCGAGGCGTTCTCGACGAGTTCGAACAGTTCCGGGTCGGCCAGCGCCGTCGCGCGTAGCGGCGCGTCGAGATGCAGATCGGCGCTGTGAAGGAGACGGATGGTCATCGACAGGCCCGGTTCGACGCGCGAATCATCCCTTACTGTGCCGCGTCACCGCGCGGGCTGTCAGCGCCGCGCGGGGGACCAGGCGGGCGCCCTCGGTCGTGT
>AACY020563867.1_pt1 | contig 59214 bp, 48 predicted proteins | sample 267378 | NCBI WGS metagenome assembly AACY02 (sample SAMN02954345, study PRJNA13694) | marine metagenome | biome: aquatic; feature: ocean; material: water; isolation source: isolated as part of a large dataset composed predominantly from surface... | reverse complement strand
GCCGACATCGGTGGCAAAACGCTTCGCCATCGCGCAATAGGCGGTGGCTTCTGGGTCGCCACTGTCGAGTTTAAAGGCAGCCAGACGCACCATTTGACGCGCGGCCACTAATTCGGTCGCCATATCGGCAAGCTTAAATTGCAATGCTTGGAAGGCTGCCAGCGGTTTACCAAATTGCTGACGCTCATTCATGTACTGAGTCGCACGCTCTAAAGCCGCCTGCGCCGTACCGACAGAGCAAGTAGCGATATTGATGCGGCCACCGTCTAAGCCTTTCATCGCAAAGGTAAAGCCTTGGCCTTCTTCGCCGAGCAGGTTCGCGACAGGCACACGCACGTTATCGAAGGTAACTAAGCGCGTCGGCTGCGCGTTCCAGCCCATCTTATCTTCGGCCTTGCCATAGATAATGCCTTCACTGTCGGCAGGAATGGCAATCGCCGAAATCCCCTTTGGCCCAGCTTGCCCAGTGCGGCACATTACCACTAAAAGCTCAGTTGAACCTGCGCCCGAGATAAACATCTTAGAGCCAGAGACCACGTATTCATCACCTTCACGCACCGCTTTGGTTTGCAGTGATGCCGCATCCGAGCCGGCACCTGGCTCAGTTAAGCAGTAAGAGGCGAGCATTTGGCCCGTGGTCAAAGGCTCTGACCATGCTTGACGCAGCGTCTCTGTGCCCCAAGTGGTGACCATCCAAGTGGCCATATTGTGAATCGTCAGCATGGCGGTGGTGGCTGTACAGCCCTTTGCCAGCTCCTCGAAAATAATCGAGGCATCTAAGCGCGACAGGCCCATACCACCTTCCGATTCGGGGGAATACAGGGAGCAGAAACCCAGCTCACCGGCTTTTTGGATCACATCCTTAGGGAAATGATGTTCTTCGTCCCATTTGGCAGCAAAGGGGGCGAGTTCATCCGCCGCGAACTGGCGAGCCAGATCGGCAAATTGGCGTTGGTCTTCGTTGAAATTAAAATCCATTTGGCTCTCCTATGACTCTTTGGCCATTTCTTTTCGTCAATATCTTTTGCGTAATACACAGTGAATATATCGGCAGACTTATCATCAATGGGCGCCAACTGGCGCCACGTTTAGACTGAAAAACCTGCTGTTTCACAATGCGTTGAAACTGTTCTTAAAACCGCTTAGCGCAAGTTAATGCTCATATTTGGACCTGCGGCCACGGCAATGTCCGACTCGAACCAGCGAGAGGTAATGGTCTTAGTTTCAGTGTAGAAACGTACCGCTTGCTTACCGTAAGCGTGTTGGTCGCCGTAGAAACTGCCCTTCCAACCCGTGAACGAGAAGAAAGGTAATGGCACAGGGATAGGCACGTTGATACCGACTTGGCCGACTTCGATTTCGTGTTGATATTTACGGGCGGCGGCGCCGCTTGCGGTAAAGATAGAGGTACCATTGCCGTAGGGACTGGCGTTAACCAGTTCGATGGCATCTTCTAATGAATCGGACTCCATACAGCAAAGTACAGGGCCGAAAATTTCTTCTTTGTAGATGCTCATATCGGTCGTGACCTTAGTGAACATGGTCGGTCCGACCCAGTTACCAGACTCATAGCCCGCCACGCTAAAGTCGCTGCCATCGAGTAAACACTCTGCGCCCTCTTCCTTACCTTGGGCGATAAGTTTGAGCACGCGCGCTTTAGCGGCTGGGCTAATCAGTGGGCCGTAACCGGCTTCTTTATCGTCCCATAAACCTGGGCGAACCTTTGCCAGCGCTTCTTTGAGCTCTGGGATCCACTCTTTAGCCGCGCCGACAAATACCGCGACCGAAATCGCCATACAGCGTTGACCAGCAGCGCCAACCGATGCGCCCACTAGGTTGTTGATCACTTGCTGCTTATTCGCATCAGGCATGATCACGCAGTGGTTTTTTGCCCCAGCAAAGGCTTGCACGCGTTTTAAGTTATCGGTACCGGTTTTGTAAATGTATTGACCAACAGCCACAGAGCCGACGAAGGAAATGGCTTTCACCGCAGGGTCTGCCAGCAGAATATCGACTGCCGTTTTATCGCCATGCACCAGTTGTAATACGCCCTTTGGCGCGCCCGCTTCGACAAACAGCTCAACTAAGCGCTGCGGCGTCATTGGGTCTTGCTCTGATGGCTTAAGGATAAAAGTGTTACCGCAGGCAATCGCCAGTGGGAACATCCACAGGGGGATCATCGCTGGAAAGTTAAACGGCGTGATGCCCGCACACACCCCCAAAGGCTGAGTGTAGCTGTAGGTATCGATTGAACGCGCGACGTTTTCAACGGTTTCACCCATCAATAATGAAGCAATGTTGCAGGCATGTTCTGCCACTTCAATTCCGCGCCACACATCGCCCTTGGCATCTTCAAAGGTTTTGCCCGTTTCTTTGGCAAGGATTGTCGCCAGTTCGTCGTGGTGTTCTTTTAACAAGTGTTGGTAGCGCAACATGACACGGGCACGCTCAGACACTGGCACTTCTTTCCACGTCTTAAAAGCCGCCTTGGCACTGGCAATGGCCGCGTGCACTTCATCGGCCGTAGCGCTGTTGATAAGGGCGATTGGCTCGTTATTGGCGGGATTGGTCACCACGATTTGTGATGTTCCTGTGCCTGTGGTGAATTCGCCATCGATGTAATGCTTAACTTGTGTGGTCATGTTGCAATCCTTTTCCTTGTTTAGGGTCGAGCTGACGGTGCGATATTATGTTTATCCTCAGCGGGATGTTTGCCCTTGCCAGCTCAGTCTTGGTCTTGTTGATTGTTTTGCCGTTATTCGCGATTAAGCCTTTGATTAGACTTCGATAGCCATAGCGGTCGCTTCACCGCCACCGATACAGAGTGAGGCTACGCCGCGCTTAAGCCCACGGGCTTTAAGTGCATGGATTAAGGTCACCAGCAAACGTGCACCCGAGCAACCGATAGGATGACCTAAGGCGCAGGCGCCACCGTTCACGTTCACTTTGGCCATATCTAAACCTAATTCAGAAACGGCCAGCATAGTCACCATGGCAAAGGCTTCGTTGATTTCGAACAGGTCAACCTCATCCTTAGACCAGCCCACATTGCTTAGCAGTTTTGCCATAGCGCCAACGGGCGCCGTGGTAAAGAGTGATGGCTCCTGAGCATGGGTTGTGTGGCCCTTAATAGTGGCGAGCACAGTTAAGCCTAACTGCTCGGCATTGGCGCGCGTGGTTAACATCAGCGCAGCTGCACCATCGGAAATCGAGCTTGAGTTTGCCGCAGTAATAGTGCCGTCTTTGGCAAAGGCTGGGCGCAGTGCGGGGATTTTTTCAGGGCGGGCGTTACCTGGCTGCTCATCGGTATCGATAGTTACATCACCACGGCGATCGCTTACCGTGACAGGCACAATCTCCGCCTTGAAGGCGCCAGAATTAATGGCCGCGTTGGCTTTTTCCAGAGAGCTTAGGGCAAAGGCGTCCATTTGCTCGCGGGTTAAACCGTATTCATCGGCGGTTTTCTGGGCGAATGTGCCCATGGCGCCGCCGGTGTAGGCATCTTCTAAACCATCGAGGAACATATGATCTAATACCTTGCCATGGCCCATACGCATGCCAGCGCGCGCTTTATCCAGCAAGTAAGGGGCTTGGCTCATACTTTCCATACCGCCCGCAACCACCAACTTAGCACTGCCCGCTTTAAGTAAATCGTGGGCAAGCATTACGGTTTTCATCCCAGAGCCACAGACTTTGTTTACGGTCGTAGCGCCTACAGACAGAGGTAAACCTGCACCTAAAGTCGCCTGACGCGCAGGCGCTTGACCAAGACCCGCTGGCAATACGCAACCCATTAACACTTCATCGACCTTATCAGGCGCAACTTGGGTATCGGCTAACAGGGCTTTGATGGCGGTGGCCGCTAAGCTCGGAGACGTTACGCCAGACAAACTGCCTTGAAAACCACCCATTGGGGTGCGTTTAGCGGCAACAATAACGATCTCTTGGTTAAATTGTTCAGTACTCATGGGGACTCCAAGCTAAATGTGCCTTGGCGGTAACACTCGCCAGCGGCGGATAAATAGTGACAATGAAACCACTCTGACGTTTACGCGAACGTAAAGCAAGTATTCCTTGGTCTAATGTGTCGAGAAAAACCCACAAAAATTGTCAGTCAGGATTTACAGTCAAGGGAGTAAAAAGTCGCGTTAACGCGGTGAGGCAGAAGTTGCCAAGCCTGTAATCAATTTAAACGAGGTAAAAGAAACGGGACAAAAGGGGTTTACAAAACGATATAGCGAACACAGTTTGAAAAGCAGAGTGACCTTGGTTAGCCAAAGCCACTCGATATTTAAGAGAGCAGTAAAATAAACGCCAAAACAAACGCTAAAACAGTGCTAAGCCGAATGCGTAGAGGGAATTATTGCGATTCCCACGGCGTGACGGCCGACATATCGCTTAAGTCATAGGGCGTTAATTGGTAAACGTAATAGTTGAGCCAGTTGCTGACGAGCAGGCTGCCATGACTGTGCCAACGGGCAATGGCATCGGCCTTAGGATCGTCATTACGATAATAGTTTTGCGGCACATTAGGATTTAATCCCTGCGCCAAATCCCGATGATATTCATCGTTTAAGGTAGATTTTTGGTATTCGGGATGACCCATGACAAACAGGTTGCGATTGTTACGACTGAGAACTAAGTAGGCCCCAGCCTCATCAGATTCCGCCAACACCTGCAGCTCAGGATGTTGTTTAAGTTCCTCGATATCCATCTCGGCAAAGCGGGAATGTGGCGCAAAGAACTCATCATCGAATCCGCGCAGCAACGGGAAATGTTGACAAGTGCGGCGATGCACAAACACCCCAGAACGCTTTTGCTGCAGGATTTTCCGATTTAAACCATAGAGATGGTAAAGCCCCGCATGAGCCGCCCAGCAGAGGAAGAGCACTGAGGTAACATGCTGCTGTGACCAATCGATAATCTCGCGGATATGATCCCAGTAAGTGACTTCTTCGAAATCGATTTGTCCAAGGGGCGCGCCCGTGATGATCAGGCCGTCGTAGTTTTTATGACGCACATCCTCAAAGTCACGGTAGAAGGTGTTCATATGATCGATTGAGGTGTGCTTCGACTCTTTATCGTGAATACGCAGTAAATCCACATCCACCTGCAAAGGCGTGTTACCTAATAGGCGTAGAAGCTGGGTTTCTGTCTCGATTTTATTGGGCATCAGATTCAGGATCAGCACCTTCATCGGTCTGATATCCTGATTGGCAGCCCGAGTTTCGGACATTACGAAAATATTTTCAGATTCTAAAATCCCTGCTGCAGGCAGATGATCTGGAATTTTAACTGGCATACCGCGCCTCTTCTATTCAACAATCAAAGGTTCCGGCGCGCGTATGCCACTCATCAAAGAGCAAACAAATTAGCGACCGACTTTCTCAAGCAGTATCGTCATAGGCTCTGTCGAATTGAGGTCGACATGATAGGCTTGAGTATTAATAAACAATAACTTATCACCGAGCATTATCCTTGCACCAATGGCATAGGTATGCCCCGCTTCAAACTGATCACGCCCCATTGAAAAACTAAACGGCGTTGGGGTTTTCGCCCCTTGGGAAACGCGCTCTGCCATGACTACGGCGGGCACATCCATCTTAGAGACATCAAGCAACTGCACTATCAACTTGGCATCGGCGGGCAATGCGATACGTTCGCGGTACATGGCCTCACCTTTAATCTCGACAATCGCATTAGGTGTGGCACAACCTGAAATCACCGTGGTGACGGTGAGTAACACCATAGCCGCTAATTTTTGCCATGCAGATGTCAGTCCGCTAATCCTTAACCCTTGTCTCATTTCATTTCTCCTAATCATACATAAAGACTTCTGGATGTCTATACGCCCAAGCTATAAATCTTGTCATGCTGGACATATCTTCCTATGATAAGCCACCATTTCGTTGCCGAAAAATTTATGACCCAAGCAACTGCGATAATTGTGGGCGCTAGCTCACATTTAAGCCGCGAACTTGCCAAACAATTGGCCGATCAGCAGGTTGAATTAGCCCTTTTTGCCCAAGATGTCGAATCACTCCGCGAATTTGCCTCGACCCTGCCCACTAAAGTTCAGGTCTTTTCACTGCAAATTGAGCAGCCAAGTGCCATCATCAAGCAACTCGAAAGCGTTTGGCACGACTTAGGTGGCGCCCACTTAGTCTTAGTGAATACCGGACTCAATAGCTACGATCCTGAGCTGCCATGGCTACCTGAGCAGGACATTATCGATGTCAATGTGCGGGGCTTTGCCGCTATCTGCAATACGGCATTTAGATTATTTCGCGAGCAGGGTTATGGCCAACTTGCCGCCATCAACTCGATTGCTGGTCTGCGCGGCGGCCCAAGTGTGGCTTACCATGCCTCTAAAGCCTTTGCGCAAAACTATTTGGAAGGCTTAAGCATGCATGCCCAGCGGCTTAAGTTGCCCATTACCATTACCGACATCCAACTCGGTTTACTGGATAAGGCCGCCATGCAGCAAAGTACACTATGGCTTGCCCCACTCCCGCAAGTGGCGGCGCAAATCATTAAGGCCATGCAGCAGGGTAAACGCCGCGTGTATGTGACCAAGCGTTGGCGCTTAGTGGCTTGGCTAACGAAATTACTGCCAGAGTTTATCTACAACACGCGCCACTGGAAACCGAAAAAGGCTAAAAAGTAGTGTTATGCCGCGTTTCGCGTTATAAAACGGCGAAAAACAAAAAAGGAGCCACTGGCTCCTTTTTTGTTACTTTAAAATCAGATGATTAGAAAGTGTAACCCACGCTGACCATATAAACCCATGGGTTAATATCGGTACTAATTGTAACGGGAGTACCTTGGTATTTAAATTTAACATCACTATCAATTTGTGCGTACCACACAGAGGCGTTTACTAACCAGTTCTTATTAAATTGGTAGTCTAAACCCACTTGCGCCGCTAAGCCCCAAGAGGTGCTCATGCTTAAGTCTGTTAATGAACCACCCAAATCGTTGGTGAAATCATTGTCGAAGAAGTTAGTGTAGTTCACACCAACGCCCACATATGGACGTAATTTAGATTGAGCATCACCGAAATAATACTGTGCAACTAAGGTTGGTGGTAAATGCTTAGTCTCCGCAATTTTACCAACACCCGCTAGAGATACATCATGGCTAAATGGAGTCGCTGCTAATAGCTCAATACCAATGTTATCGGTCAACATATACCCGAAATTTAAGCCAAGTTGAGTATCGTTACTGACTTTAAACTCACCTAAATTACCTACCCCAGGAATTACAACATCATCACTTGATTCATTGGGTGCGACAACCACAGCACCAGCACGAACAATGATATCGCCCGCTTGATGGGCAGAAACAGAAGCAGAGAAACCAGCGGCTAACAGGGTGGCGGCGATCAGTGTAGAAACAGTAGTTTTATTCATCATCATACTCCATATGTACAACATAGGTTTTTGTTTTACATTACATCCTTAACAATTGACGCCTACACTGCCAGATAAATTCGTTTACCTTATTGATCCAAATCAAGATTAAGTGGTGATACTTATTTTGAGGTATAAGCCATGGGATCCGTGTCACGCTATCTAAACATTTATTGATAATACCAGTTCATTTTTTGTGACTTACCGCATTCATTAGCCACAGCTAAATACCTCCACAAGGAGTAATTGCATCATCGCGCCGCTTACAAAATGTTTACATCGGTTTTAAGAAAACTCAGCTCATTGAGGTACAAGCAGGCATAAAAATAGGGAGGAATAAACTCGACACAGACTTCAATCAAGCCAGGAGTCATCACACTCAAACTCGTTTATCTAGTGAGCTTGATATGGGGTTGAGTCACTAACGGGTGAAGGAGTCTGACGTTAACGACTGATGCTCTTACTCGGCCAAGGTTAGCCGCGGATATTGCGAAAGCCAACCCTTTGCGGCAAGGCGGTGCTCAAACACCGCCAACGCACGCTTGGGATTATGGGTTAACTGCAAGGCAAATAATGAGGTTAAACCGAAGGGAGCGATAAGCTGTAAGCTATCGATGACGGAAGTGGGAGGGTTAGGTATTTGCGCAAGATACACGGCGACGGCAGTTTCCTGTTCTGGCCAATAACACATCGCATCCTGTGTCGATTGATAGGGGTTGTCGTGATTCTTAAGATGCATGCGCGCCTGATTTTTTACCGACCAAGGTAACTCTGGCGCCAGAGTTTGCAGGTATGCTTCTATCGCCCTATCCCGCTCGGGACGAGTATCCAAGGGGCAATAGTAAATCAGATCGATATCGTTTAACGGACGCTGCTGAATATCGTGCAATTTGTCCCACACCAAATTGCGGACAAACCCCGCCGCCAAGCACCACTGCGGCAAACGATGCACTTGGGCGCATTGCTGCGCCAATTCAAGCGCTCTCACCCGATGATTATCTTGGCTTAGCCATGTGCGTAATACTGCAGCTAATTCCGTTTCAGTCATGCCTAAAATCCGCGGTTATCTTGGCTAGCACATAAGAATGGACAATCACTGGGCGTCGATTTATGCCATTTGTCATCGTTATTGAAATCGCTATTAGAGATCGTTATTAGAAATACTGCACTTAACCACTTGATGACAAAAAAGCCAATCACCTATTCATTTATTGAAAATCATCTTCCAATAACCGCCTTAGCAACGCCATTGCTATGATAAGACTCATAAAATGAGTCTTATCATTCAGGTTAATATGTCGACAAGCTTAACCTTATCTTGGACAAACGATACTCACCACAAAATGGCTTAAACCGCGTCGGCTTGGCGCTCTGGCGCCGCATCCGCAAAGGCTGGCAACAGATTACACTCAGCCCATACCCGCATGATATTGGGGTACGGTGTTAAATCCACATTGAAACGCTGGGCGTTGTAAACCTGTGGTACTAAGCACAGATCCGCCAGCGTCACTTTGTCACCAAAACAATAACGGCCACTATGGCGCGCAAGTTGAGTTTCGAGCGCCGCGAACCCACTCGCCACCCAATGGTGATACCAAGCGGTTTTAGCTTCTTCGTCGACGTTCAGCTTCTGAGTTAAATACTGCAATACCCGCAGGTTATTGAGTGGATGAATTTCACAGGCGATGGTTAACGCCATGGCGCGCACATGGGCACGTTCAAGTGCCGATGCAGGCAGTAGCGGCGTCTTTGGATAAAGCTCATCCAAATACTCGATAATGGCGAGGGATTGGGATAAGGCATCACCATCCTGCTCATCATCGACCACTAAGGTCGGCACCAGCTCCTGCGGGTTTAGGGCGATATAATCCGCCTTGTGCTGCTCGCCACCATCACGCACTAAATGCACCGACAACTGCTCGGCGCTCACGCCTTTAAGATTGAGGGCAATACGCACACGATAGGCGGCGCTAGAGCGCCAATAACCGTATAGTTTCATCTCACTCTGTCCTTATGTCATCCTGAAAAAAACGGGGCTAAAAGCCCCGTCAATATTATCTGTCACTGTGTAAACACAAAAGCCTTACGCCTTGTACTCAACCACTTTTTGATCGATAGAACCAAAAATAGAGGCGCCATTATCATCAAGCATTTCAATGCGCACAGTGTCACCAAAACGCATAAACGGTGTGCTAGCTTTGCCGTCGGCGATCACTTCGAGCATACGTTTCTCGGCCAAACAGCTTGAGCCGGCACTACGGTCATAGTTAGAAATCGTACCCGAACCGATAATCGCGCCAGCGCCTAATGGACGGGTTTTAGCGACATGAGAAACTAACTGACTGAAGTTAAAGGTCATATCCACACCCGCATTCGGGCGGCCGAATAGTTCGCCATTCAAATGGGTGATAAGCGGTAAATGCACCTTTGAATCTTCCCAGCGGTGGCCTAATTCATCTGGCGTGATAGCTACTGGTGAGAAGCTGCTCGAAGGTTTGGATTGGAAGAAACCAAAGCCTTTGGCCAGCTCTGCGGGGATCAGGTTACGCAGTGACACATCGTTCACTAACATCAACAGCTTAATGTGCGCGGTAGCATGTTCAACGCTCACGCCCATAGGCACATCATCGGTGATCACGGCGATTTCCGATTCGAAATCGATACCCCAGTCTTCGCTCGCTAGAGGGATATCCGCCTTTGGCGCAATAAAGCTGTCAGAGCCGCCTTGGTAAAACAGCGGATCGGTCCAGAAGGTTTCAGGCATTTCAGCGCCGCGCGCCTTACGCACTAATTCCACATGGTTAACATAGGCGCTACCATCGGCCCACTGATAGGCACGTGGCAAAGGTGATAAACATTTGGCTTCATCGAAGGCTTGCGCGTTCGGTAATTTGCCTTCGTTAAGCGCATCATACAGTTCTTGCAATTGTGGCTTGAGCAGATCCCAACCATCGAGTAATTGTTGCATCGTGTGGGCAATCGCGGGTACGGCAACCGTTTGAGTAAGATCGCGGCTCACTAACATCAGCTGGCCATCACGGCGACCATTGTTATAACTGGCAAGTTTCATATCTGCTCCTGTGCTTCTACGGCTAGGCGTACTGCGCTTTTTATCTATTTATGGTTAGCCGATACGCTCAGCTAACGGGAATGGGTGACAACGAGTGCGGGCAATCTAGCCTTTTTAGACTCGCCGTATAGGGTTTGCTGCGCGTAGAAATACCCGAAGCGACGGCGGATTCCTATAGCGTGAGCAAAATCACATTTCACCCTATTATTTCACATTTTGTAAACTAATCATTACGTTTCATCCCCTGCTGCCGCTTGTCACTATTTCGCAGAACGATATGGTGAAAAAGTCGGCAACAAAGTGGAACGATACTGTTACATCCTAAGCTTAAAGCAAGATTACTTTGGCTTGGCTATCTTATATTCCCTGAGTTTGTTGGCGATCGCCGTGTGGGACACCCCTAATTTTTTCGCCAATTGGCGAGTACTGGGGTAAGCCGGATATAAGCGGCGCAGCAAGCTGGCCTCAAATTGCTTCATCGCATCATCGAGATTGCCTTCGAAAGCATTATCGAAATAGCCAAAACCTTCGGCGTAGGATGGCAACTTAAGTTGCTCAACGGTCAATTCCCCCGAGCCATCCCACATAGATACCGCCCGAAAGACCGCATTCTTAAGCTGGCGCACGTTACCCGGCCAGGCATAGGTTAAGAGATGATCGCGACATTGGGCCGAAATTCGTCTCACTGGGCTCGAGAGTTGCTGGCTGTAGTGTTCAAGGAACATTTCCGTCAGCGGAATGATATCGACTTTGCGCTCGCGCAGTGACGGAATATGGTAGCTAAGCACATGGATGCGATAGTATAAATCTTCCCTAAACTCACCGGTTTGACAAAGTTCGGCTAAGTTTTTCTGGGTCGAGCAGATGATCCGCACATCGGCGCGAACTTCTTCGTCGCCGCCAATGCGTCTAAAGGTGCCATCCTGTAATAAGCGCAGCAGTTTAACCTGTGCCGCCTTAGACATTTCGGCCACTTCATCGAGAAACACTGTGCCGCCCTTCGCTTCTTCAAAAAATCCGCGCTTAATCACTTTGCCTTGGCTGACGTAGCCAAAGAGTTCCTCTTCGGCGGCGCTATCGGGCAGTGCCGCACAGTTAATGGCGATAAAGGGTTTCTCGCGGCGCATGCTGGCATCATGGCTGGCTCTGGCCATTAGCTCTTTGCCTGTGCCAGTCTCGCCGGTGATCAGTAACGGCGCGTCGAGCTGCGCCATGCGGCGAGCTTGTTTTAACACTTCTTTCATCTTGTCGCTGCTGGCTAACACATTTTCAAAGCCCGCAGTTTGATTTTGCAATGCATTGAATTGCTTACCGACCCGCGCAGGCGATTTAAGCGATACCACTGCGCCCACGAGGATGGTCTTATCATCCTCATCGGGTAAGTAAATCGGTAACATTTCGGCCAGATATTCGTTTTGGCCGATATTGACCCGCGCCGCCTGCGGCAACACTTGGCTCTCACTGAGCCAGCGGCTGAAGTTAAACCCTTGCACCCAATGGTTTAAGGATTCATCGAGCACTTCGTGCTCTCCCATGCCCATATTGAGCAGCGCCGACTCGTTGACAATACGAATGCGCGCCTTCACGTCGATGGAGAACACTGAGTCAGGGAGGGTTTTGAGTAGGGTTTTTAAGGCGTAGTGTTCCTGCTCCGAAGGCATAAACGACACAGTTCGCACATCGTGAACACTCTCCACTTTGCGGATTTGCGGCATCAAGGCACTTAAGGTATCAAAACTGACCTCGGCAAATTGCAGGTAGAGAAAGCCCTGGTTACTGGCATCGATGGCGATGAGATTAATACCATAACGTTCTAACACGACTAAGATGTCTTTCGCTAAACCCACGCGATCTTGACAGCTAACTTCCAAGCGCATAATGACTGATATTCCCTATTTTGATTCGAATTTTGGGATAAACCGTGCAGAGCTATTATCTCGAGTTTGAGCCCTCAGGCTTGGCCTCGTAAGACATTCGTTTGACGAAGCCTCTATAGTTTACGCAAACGTAAAAGGCAGGATTAATAGCTGGGCGTGTATACGTTAGAAGGTTACGCTCAAAGTGGCAAGTCTAGTTTACAGCGTATTTGTAACAGGAAGAAAAAATCAGCGCTTAGATACAATTAAAGCGCTGATTTTAAAATTGAATTTTTTAATCTAACAACTGGTCGGTCTTGGCTGCCATGATGAAGTCATTCTTATGCAGACCCTTGATTGAGTGTGACCACCAAGTCACAGTCACTTTGCCCCACTCGGTTAAAATGCCTGGGTGGTGGAATTCCTCTTCGGCCAGATCCGCTAGCTTATTGGTAAACGCCATCGCTAACTTAAAGTTTTTAAACTTGTAAACCCGTTCCAATTGCATGATGCCATCACGCACTTGCACGCCCCAGTCGGGGATCATGCGGATAAGTTCGGCCAATTCTGCATCGGTCACTTTCGGCGCATCGGCTTGGCAAGCTTCACATTTCATTTGGGTTAACGCTGTCATACATACTCCTCTTGGCAACATTAGGAGATCAATCCGTTGCCCTTATTACGCTTTATTCAATTCGTTTTTTTAATGGTCAGCCATTAGCTGGCTTTCTTGGTCTTGGGCGGATACTTAGGGGCAAACAAGCCTAACTGACGCGCCTTAGCCACATAGGCCATGATGTCCATCTTGGCAATTTCATCCAGCATATCAATATGTTCAATCACATAATAAATCGGCTGCATAATATCGATACGATAAGGCGTGCGCAGCACATCTAAGAGATCGAAGGGCTTACGCTCCGGCACTTGGCTTTCCATGGCATACAAGGTTTCGCCGGGAGAACTTAAAATACCGCCGCCGTAGATACACAATTCGCCATTTTGAGGTTTGAGCAAGCCAAATTCTACGGTAAACCAATACAGGCGCGCTAAAAAGACGCGGTCTTCCTTGCTGGCATTTAAGCCCAATTGACCATAGATATGGGAAAAATGAGCGAAAGAAGGATTGGTCAGCAAGGGGCAATGGCCAAAGATCTCATGGAAAATATCCGGCTCTTGCAGGTAATCAAATTCTTCCTTGCGGCGGATAAAGGTCGCAACCGGAAATTCCTTGTTGGCCAATAACTCAAAGAAGCGGCCAAAGGAAATCAAGGCCGGCACGGCCGCGGTTTTCCATCCCGTGGTGGCTTGCAATACTTTGTCTATCTCCGCCAATTGTGGAATGCGGTCCTTCGGCATCGCCAAGGCATCGAGCCCTTGGAGATATTCCTTACAGGCACGCCCCGGTAGGTTCACCGCTTGGCGAGCATATAATTGGCTCCAAATATCATGTTCTTCCTGCGGGTAATGGATATACCCTGAATCATCTGCACTTCGCGCAACATAGGGCGCAGTGTGTGCTATCTCTTTAGTCATAAAATTCACTTCATGGCTGACGCTAATGCCTCCATAGTGATCTAAGCCTCGATTTTTGTTAACTCCCTCACAGTTTATTGTTTACGCGATAATGTGACGCAAACGTAAAGCAAATATTACAAAGCATTTAAAACCCTTGGTGGATCCAAATCGGATCTGAGCCTGACTGCTAGCAAACCTTGACACTGCCGCTCAAAAATGACGACGATAGACTGATAATATGCAGAAAAACCGACAAATTTCGGTGTTTGCAAATGGCTTTTCTGCGTGGGTCATTTACAATATTGCCCAATAACCGCCTCTCCTTAATCTGAAGGTTCGCAATGAAACAACATCAAATTCGTAAAGCCGTTATTCCCGTCGCTGGACTTGGCACTCGTATGCTTCCTGCGACCAAGGCAATTCCTAAGGAAATGCTACCCGTTGTTGATAAACCCTTGATCCAATATGTGGTTAGTGAAGCCATTGATGCGGGGATCAAAGAAATCGTCCTCGTGACCCACGCCAGTAAAAACTCTATCGAAAACCATTTCGACACCAGTTTTGAATTAGAAGCGCAATTAGAGCGCCGCGTGAAGCGTCAATTACTCGAAGCGGTACAATCCATTTGCCCGAAAGACGTAACAGTGATCAGCGTGCGTCAATCCCAAGCTAAAGGCTTAGGTCATGCGATTTTATGTGCGAAATCCGTCGTCGGTGATGCGCCGTTTGCCGTGTTGTTGCCGGATGTGATTATCGATGATGCCAGCTGCAACCTGAAAACCGACAACTTGGCCGCCATGGTGAGCCTGTTTGATGAAAGCCAAGTGGGCCAAATCATGGTTGAAGGCGTGCCACATCATCTAGTGAACCAATACGGTATTGCCGATGTGAATGGCCACGATCTACAACCTGGTGAGTCAGAGCCATTGGTCGAACTCGTTGAAAAGCCACCAGTTGACGAAGCACCATCTAACTTAGCCGTTGTGGGTCGTTACGTGTTGCCCGCTGCAATTTGGCCACTGCTGGCTAAAACCCCAGCAGGCGCGGGTGATGAAATCCAGTTAACTGACGCCATTGCGATGTTGATGAAGGAAGAAACCGTAAACGCTTACTACATGCAAGGTAAGAGTCATGACTGCGGTAACAAGCAAGGCTATATGCGCGCTAACGTGGAGTACGCCCTGCGCCACAGCGAAATCGGTGAGGATTTTGCGCAATATTTAAAAACTGTCGTAAAAGGAATTAAATAATGACGATTTTAGTGACCGGAGGCGCTGGTTATATCGGCACTCATACCGTAGTGGAATTACTCAATGCGGGGAGCGAAGTGATTGTTTTAGACAACCTGTCTAATTCAAGCATCGAAGCCCTTAACCGTGTCGAGCGCATTACCGGTAAAGCGGTCACCTTTTACCAAGGCGATATTCTCAATAAGGCCTTACTGCAGAAAGTCTTTAGCGACCATAACATCGATGCCGTTATCCATTTTGCAGGATTAAAAGCCGTTGGTGAGTCAGTTGCTAAACCGCTGAAATACTATGAGAATAACGTGACTGGCACCTTAATTCTTTGCCAAGTGATGGCAGAGTTTAAGGTGAAAAACCTCGTCTTTAGTTCTTCTGCTACTGTGTATGGCGACCCTGCCAGCCTACCGATTACCGAAGATTTCCCCACGGGGGCCACTAACCCCTACGGTCAATCTAAGTTGATGGTGGAGCATATACTTGCGGATTTACACCATAGCGATCCGAGTTGGAATATCGCCCGTTTACGTTACTTCAACCCTGTTGGCGCCCATGCCAGCGGCTTGATTGGTGAAGATCCTAACGATATTCCAAATAACTTGATGCCATTTATCGCGCAGGTGGCTGTCGGTAAACGCGAAGCGTTAAGTGTGTTCGGCAATGATTATCCAACCCACGATGGTACGGGCGTTCGCGACTATATCCACGTGGTGGATTTAGCCCTTGGCCACCTCAAAGCCCTTGAAAAGCTGGGCACTAAACCAGGTCTTGTCACCTATAACCTAGGTACAGGCCAAGGCTACAGTGTGCTCGATATGGTCAAAGCCTTCGAAAAGGCCTGTGGTAAGTCAATTGCCTATCAAATTGCGCCGCGTCGTCCCGGTGACATTGCCGCCTGTTATGCAAACCCAGATCATGCTAAAACCGATCTGGGCTGGCAGGCGACTCACAGTCTAGAGGATATGGCGAACAGCAGTTGGCATTGGCAATCTACCAATCCAAATGGTTATAAAGGCTAAGCGTCTAAATGGCTTGCGGTAACTCCCAAGCCATTTTTATTATCCCTTAATCACAATTAAACTCCGTAAGACCTATGACAGAAAGCATCAATCACAGCCGCCGTAATCTCTTTAGCCGCCGTAAATCCTCGGCCATAAGACCGCCTTGGGTGCGTGAAGGCATTGAGTTTACTGACATCTGTACCCGATGCTCGGCCTGTATCACTGCCTGCGAAACCAAGATTATCTACAAGGGAGATGGCGGCTTTCCCGAAGTCTCCTTTAAGGACAATGAGTGCATTTTTTGTCGCCAATGTGCCACTGTCTGCCCTGAAGAAAAGCTGTTTGATTTGACCCAAACGCCTTGGCAACACAAAGCGGTTATTCAAGATAACTGCTTAACATTTCAAGGCATTTGGTGCCAAAGTTGTAAGGATGCCTGTGAACCTCGCGCCATTAGCTTTACCTTAAGCGTGGGTAACGCGCCGATGCCGAAGATTGATAGCGAGCTCTGCACTGGCTGCGGTGCCTGTGTCGCCCCCTGTCCGAGCCAAGCCATCAGTATTAAGCCTCTAGAATGACCCTATAGCGTGAGTGTTACTGGGCTTCACGGCGTATTTAGGTTAGTATTTCACGGTCACTATCTCCTCTAATCATCTAGGTTTCTCATCAGCATGTTTGGCAAAAAATTCACCTTTACTCGAAGCGCCTCCCCTGCACTAAGCTTTATCGCCGAAGGGACTAAGCTTACGGGCAATATGGAATTTACCAGTGATGTGTTGATTGGCGGTGAAGTGCAAGGACAAATCCTGTCACAGGCCAATGTGATTGTAGAGCGGACAGGTAAGCTTCATAGCGAGGTTAAATGCCGTGAACTGATTATTGATGGCTACTTTAAAGGTCGATTGATTTGCGAGCGCTTGGTCATCCAAGGCCATGGTATTGTCGATGGCGATGTGGCGTGCACCTCGATGCAGATCAGCGAAGGCGGCCAGTTTATTGGGTTAAGGATTAAGGAAGATCACCAAACCATTCATGCCCATCCGCTCCCCTCACCCGGCTCTGCAAACGTTTTACTGTCAACCTCAGTATCTCTTGTGCCCGAAAGCCAAGACTAAGTAACAACGCTGACTGTCTTTACTCTTGTTACATTCACGTCATTAGTTACGCACTTGTTAATTTAACGATTGGATCACAGTTAAGCCGTATGGCAACTGCTAACCTTGCCTATCAATAATGTCTGCATTTCGGGCGCACAGGCAAGGCAATATCCATGAGCAATCCCTTACTAAAACAGATCTGTGAACTCGACGTTTTTACCCTGCTCGTCTTTAAAAGCATTTTTGATACCGGCCATGCTAATAGTGCGGCTAAAGCGTTAAATGTATCGGCTCCTAAGATTAGCCGTTGCCTGAATGCCCTACGATTAACGTTTAACGATGAACTATTTTACCGCCGTCAACAGGGGCTCAAACCCACCCCTTTAGCCGAGAGCCTCTATTTTGCTATCTGTCAGTTTACCGATTCGGTATATCACTTAGAGCAATCTGCGCTACAAATTCAAAATGCAACGAGCCATGTTGAGCGGCCGCTACAAATAGCGGTGAGTAATGGGTTGCTGAGTTTTTTAGCACCGCAGCTCAGCTCCCCCGAAGCCGTGGATGAGTTAGGGCAAGTCAGGTTGCATAAATGGCAGGAAAACAGTGCCGAATTAATCCACGCCGGAGAATTAGATTTTGGGATCTCACTGGAGAATACAGAGAGCAAAGAGTTAACCATCAGTCGCTTGGGTGGGATCTCGATGATTTACGTGGTCGCCGCTAAGCAGCATCCGATATGGCAAGTTCAAACCCATATCAGTCTAGAACAGATATGTCGCCATCCGTTCTTGTGCATTGAACTCAAAGGATTTAACAGCAGAATTGATCCTCTCGAGCTCTTCTGTCAGCGCCAAGGGATCTTATTGCCTTCGCTCGAAAAAGTGCTCGATAGAGAAGAATGGTACGCTCATCTACTGACCATGCAGAGTGTGGCTTTCTGCTCTGGTATCGATATGCACACGGTCAAACATATGCCGGGGCTCAAATTAGCACCGCTACCGCTCACCGAACTGCATCGCCTGCACGATACTATTATGCCGCCACAATATTATTTAGTTGAAAAGCCTCGCAGCCACCGACGTTACAGCCCTGCCCAATGTGAACTCGTTGTCAGCTCCTTACTGACGGCGCTTACTCAAACTTACGCCTAAATCCAGCCTTATTACCATGGCATCAGGTGCTATTCGCTTTGTTGCAAATCTGCTTCTGAATGTTAAATTCCACCTAAAGAGGGATAAAAATTGACTCAACGCAAAAGTCATTTTTATGCCTTTTTACGGCCAAAAAACAAATGGCACACAAGCTTCACTACTATCACCCGATAAAATTAATTGAAAATTAATCCACTTAAAACACTAAAACCAAAGTAAAAAATCTGCGAGACACCTCATACATTTACCGGCGAATTTCAACTTTTAAAATATTGATTTTCAGATTTTAGAATTGCCGTTTTGGTGTGTTAAATCATCGTTCACATATCAGATACAAACTTATAAATACCACTTTATAAGTAGGTGAATCGACCTATAGTAGAGTCACTGCACACGCAGTCTTATAGAAGAAAAAGGGACGCGATGATGAAAAACTACAATAAATCTCTACTGGCACTGGCGCTCACCAGCGCCTTGTGTCTAACCGCCTGCGGGGACGGCAAAGACGGGCAAGATGGTGCACCAGGAACCCCTGGCACACCAGGTACCCCCGGCACGCCAGGAACACCCGGACTTCCTGCAGGCTCATTTGCTAAAACCGCTGACTCCATTACTGATCTGAAATTCACCCTCAGCCCAGCAGACATTAAAGTCACCAGTAGCGAAGGCTTTAGCGTTAAGTTCAGCTTAACCGGAAAAAGCTCAGGCAAAGATGTACCCTTTATGGGACTCGACAAAATTGCCCTCTATTCGTTAACGGCGAATGAAAACACCTCGGGCACGGGCGCTCCCATTGAATGGCAAAACAATGCCATGGCAAACAATGCGGGCACCTCTTTAACTTGTACACTCAATGGCCTTAACGGTACTAAAAACGCGTGTACATTAACCGAAGACACTGCAAATCCAGGCACTTACACTGCCACTTGGACCTATGATGGCGCGGCGCCAATCATCAATCCAAATGACAATCCTAATGCGGTACATAGAGTCTTTTTACGCGCTTACAATATCGTCAACGCTGCGGGCGTAGCCTTGTCTGATAAGGTGCTCTCAGTACCTGTAGACTTTATCCCTGCAACCGATGAGTTAGCAGCATCAGGTAAAGACACAGTATCGAGCGCGGCTTGTAAAAACTGTCACGGTGAAGTGGATGGCCATATCGCGAAGATTGAAGCCCACCATAACTACCAAGACGTTAAAAACTGCGTAACCTGCCACAACCCAGACCAAGTGCCAAGTGATGCACAACTTGCTGAAGGTTGGGTATTCGACTTTGCACCTATGATCCACCGTATCCATGCGGGCGAACATAATGCGGACTATCTGTCTGGCGAAGCCAAAGAATACTTCGGTGAAATTGGTTTCCCATCAGACTTGAAAGAATGTAAGTCTTGTCACGATGGTGAACCAAGCTATAACACCAATATCTACGCTCAGGCCTGCGTGGGTTGCCATATCAATGTTAACTTCGCAACTGGTGAAAACCACTCTGAGTTTGGTTTAGCTCAAGCCGATGACACTCAATGTAAATCCTGTCACGGTAGCGGCAGCTTAACGCCAGAAGCAGTCCACAGTGTCGGTAAACGTGCTGAATACGCGTCATTAATGACTGTCGACTTTACCAGCGCAACACTAGGCACTTCAGCTGTCGCGGGCATGCAAAGTCTAACGCTAAAAGCTAACGTCACACTCAATGGCGCTGCCATTGCCGATGGCACTAGCCTGAAAACCTACAATGCCACCAGCAACCCAACAGCAATACTTGCTGCGAACGGTTTGCTACTGGGCAACGTGGCCACCAATGGCACTGTTTACTCATGGCGTGACGTTAAACCTACTGCCGTTAGTCTGAAACTGGAAAACGGTACCCTGTCAGGTGGCGTATTAACCTTCGTGAAAGATATCCCTGATGCACAAGCAACTGGCACTATCTACGTTGGTTCTGAAGCCAACTTCTGTGCCAAAGCGGGTAAAGTGGTTAGCTGTAATACTGAAGGACTTGAATATGGTCCAACTAGCCCTGTAGGTAACACTTCTGCAGTGAAATTCTTTAACTTAAGCGGCGGTACACCAGCGGTAGCCCGTATGAACGACCCAGCTCGCATCACAGTTGAAGAAGCGAAATGTAACGCATGTCATGGTAGCTTAGACTATGCGAAAGGCTACAGACACGGGGTTTACACCTTCGATCAATGTATGAACTGTCACAACGATACCACTGGTGCTTCTGGCCATGGTGCGACAGGTTACAAAGGCGAAGATGGCAAGTTAGTTGTGAATCCAGACGTCACCTTTAACAACAAAGACCTATTCACCGTTGCTCACCGTTTCCACAGTGGTAACTTCGGTGTTGTCGAAGGCATCTTCCGCAATGCAGCAGGCGAATTAGAAGGTTATCCATCACCAGAAACCGCATGTTCAGCCTGTCATAAAGATGGTGCAACCCTGTTCGCAGCTGACGGTGGTTTAACTTCTGGCAAACGTTCTATCAAAGTGGGCAGCAACTACATTAGCCCTGTTGCTGAATCATGCCGCACCTGTCACGCTCACTCAGATGCAGCAGCCGTAGCTCACTTTAGAAGTAACGGTGCGATTGTCGAAGCTGATGCTGTGACCGATCCTAACCTACCAGTAGAATCATGCGCGACCTGCCATGCTGAAGGTAAAACCTATGGCATAGATAAGGTACACGCAGAGGTAGCACACTAGTACTAGTACCTTCGGGTTGCCCCCTGCACAACCCGAGTCTCCTCTCTGCAACTTATTGGGGCTCCTTCGGAGCCCCTTTTTTATCTGTACTTTTAATGAGTTGTGACATCGACTTGAGTCGCACTTTGCGCGATACGTTGCCTTAACAACTTAATAAATTCTCTCGGGTCACGGTCTAAACTGTCGTGGGGAATATAAAGATGATAACCAAGGTGAGTATTGAGCATCACGCAGCGATGACCAAACATCGCTAATACCCCACGGTAGCGATCACCATCGACCACTAAAGGGCTAAACTCGGCGCCAAGATAGGTTTCTAAGGTTGCCAAATCTTCCTGCTGTGAGGCTGCTGTCACCAGTAATGGCCGCTGCTCAGTCAATAATCCCGCCGCAAGACGCAATGAAATGTTATCGAGGATAGGATTCAACTGTTTGAGCTTAATGCCTATATAGGAAAGCTCAATGGTATCAACACCCTGAGTGACTCGTGGAATATCTACCCGTTGAATGTTGCTCCAGCTTACCGCCACTTTGCCGCGGCGATGAAAATAGGTCAGCCCCAGCTCATCCATGCTTAAGGTGGTCTCAGGTTCATACACCTTTGCCAAGCCCAATATCAAGGCAATTGCACCTAGGCTGAAAAACACTAAGCCCACGGCAAATAGCTCGGGAAATAGTACAAATAGGCCAAAACCTAAGACGAAGGCGCTGGCACCAACAATGGTTAAAGTTAAGCCATTACGTTTTGAGAGCGGGCGAACCGAGACAACATCGGACTCTTGCGTCATATTTTTATCCCTGTTTTATCCAGAGCCACAAACGGCCTATGTATTCATGTATCGCTCGTTGTGAGGCGAGTAAGTTATCCGCAGTCAAGCGCCAGAAGAAACCATCTCGAGCCCTAAAATCCGTCGGCGCGGCGCTCGCCGTTAATCCTTGACCGCTAAAGATCGCCATCGACCTTGGCATATTGGAAGCCGAGGTGACTAATCGCACGGCTTGATCGCCAAAGTGTTCTTTAAAATAGTGCGCCTCTTCAATCGTGTCGCGCGGGAGGGGCAATTGAACGATACGTGTCGCATCAACGCCGAGTTCAACCGCCGCCTTTGCCATCACTTCGGCATGGGTGCGCTGCGTTAGCTCACCCTCCCAACCACTGACCACTAAGGTGCAATCTTGCCCTAATTGGAGTTGCCTCAGTCCTTCCGTTAGCCGCGCTAAGCCAACCGCAGACAAGGATTGCACCGCCGTAGCACCTTGGATATCGGCATGCCCAGAGCCCAGCACCATCACCACACAGGTACCCGCAATGGGAGTGGAGTTAATGGGATATTGAGTTTCTAAAGGCTTGACCAAGTAATCGACACTTAATTGACTGCTAAGCACTAAAAGCAGCGTAAATGCACCGCCAATGGCCCATTTTGCTAACCTAGGTTTGCGCCAAATCAACAAAGACAGCAGTAATAACAACAGAATAAATGGAATAGGCATGATTGCCTGAGAGACAACTTTCTTAACCCAAAACATGCGTTAGAGCCCAATCGTTCAAAGGAGCGCAATCATAACATCAAAAGAAAGCAAAACGCATCGCCAAGGCGATGCGTTGTCACGACTGAAAACGTAACGTTACTGGGTTATTTTTCCCATAACCAAGCGGCGCCGCGCACACCCGAAGAGCAGCCATAGAGATTCTGCACCACTGGGGTACGGCATTCACGCCCCACAACATAACGAGTTAATAATGCAGGTAATCTTGGATAAATCGCTTCAATATTAGACATGCCGCCGCCGAGGACAATCGCATCCGGGTCGAGCATATTAATCACATGGGCGAGTGAGCGCGCCAGTCTGTCCATGTAACGGTCAAAGGCCGCGATCGCCATTTCATCCCCCGCATCGACTAAGGCCATGATCTCTGTGCCAGATTTAGCGGGCGCAGCTTGGACATTCACTGCACGGCTGAGGGCCTCGTTGTAATCGCGAACAAAGCCGGTGCCAGAAATAAAGGTCTCGATACAATCGGGATTCCCGCAGAAACAACGGGTAGTATTAAACTCTTCCTTGGTCATCCAAGGCAGCGGATTATGGCCCCACTCACCGCCAATACCATTGCCGCCAGCGTGTACTTTACCGTTAATGGCCACACCCGCGCCGCAGCCCGTGCCAATGATCACCCCAAACACCACAGATTTACCCGCAGCAGCACCATCCACAGCTTCGGATACCGCAAAACAGTTGGCATCGTTAGCGACTCGCACTTCACGGCCGAGCAGCTCCCCTAAATTCACATCGAGGGGATGACCGTTGATCCAGGTCGAGTTGGCATTTTTGACTAATCCTGAATAGGGAGAAATGACTCCCGGGATCCCCACGCCAACCGTGCCCTTTTCACCTAAGGTCGCTTCGGCCTCATTCACTAAATCGACGATGGCATTCAGTGTGCCCTGATAATCCCTAGGGGTATTGATACGCTTACGAAACAGTTCATTACCTTCCTCACTTAAGGCGACGAGTTCTATTTTTGTGCCACCTAAATCGATGCCCATGCGTATCATGAATGACTTACTCCACTGTTATTCGACCAAGGCGTCAGTACAGATGCCCTTGGCATTATTCGTTATTCTGCCCAGCCTGGCGCCGTGGCAATAAAATAAGGGTTTAATATGTCAGGTTTTTGATTGTAGGTTAAGGGTAAACCTGAGTCATAACACACAACTTTGCCGCCTGCGCTTTCCAGCACGGCCTGCGCGGCTGCCGTGTCCCATTCGCTCGTAGGCCCCAATCTTGGGTAGAGATCGGCATTGCCCTCTGCCAACATACAAAACTTCAGCGAGCTTCCTACGCTTAACATCTCGTGTTGACCGAAATCCTTTAAACATTCCGCCACATCAGGGCTTAGATGCGAACGACTGCCCACCACAATCGGCACTTGTCTTGGCGGGTTACCCCCCTGTAGCACTCGCTCTTGCTGCCTGTCCTGTCGCCAAGCGCCTAGGTGTTTGGCGCCAAAATAAACGGTATTGAGCACAGGCGCATAAACCACACCAGCAATAGCCACACCTTGATGGATAAGCGCAATATTGACGGTAAACTCACCATTTCGCTTAATAAATTCCTTAGTGCCATCCAAAGGGTCAATCAGCCAATAGGTCTGCCAGTGCCGACGTTCATCCCAGGCGATATCCGCCGCTTCTTCCGACATCACGGGAATGCCCGCAAATTGCTCGGTAAGCTGGGCTAAGATAACTTTGTGAGCAGCCAAATCGGCCGCCGTTACCGGGCTCTCATCACGCTTTTGCGTAACGGAAAAATCCTCTTGGGCATAAATCGCCATGATGGCGTCGCCTGCCGCATGGGCAATCTTTACCACCCGTAGTAAATCGGCCTTCGAAAAATGCGCTGCCATCGCTGTATTATCTGTCACTTAGCTACCTGTATTCGATTTGCTTTTCGGCATTATGCCACTGGCAGCAATTGATAATTAAGAACAAATTCATCATTCATCGAGCAAAATCGACTAAGGCACAGACTAATTCACTTAGGCGCAAGGCTTAGGCCACGGGCATAAATGCTAAATAAGTCGAGTCTAAGCCAAGCAGGATACGCTGAAAAGAGTCATTGCCTAGGCTGCATTCGTATTCACAGCCTTGAAAATAAAACAGGTTGGAGAAATAAATCAGTAGCTTGGGTGGAGCACTTCGGGCATTCAACTTATCTTGTATTCAAAGGAACTGAACGTCATTCACAACCACTTATGGTTAGAGATAATGGCTAAGGGCATTTTTCGGCATAATCTTCAAGCATAGCCTTAAGCTGCCACCGCCAGTCACGCCACAGCTCGGGGCAATGGGTTAATGCCAAATTCTCCCTAGTTAAGTACTGGCGAACTCTATCGCTATTTAGCGCGCTGTAACTTGGCCTTGGTGCCAGTTTATTGCCTTTCTCAAGCGCTTTTGCCGCATAACTTAGGCTATCTATGGCGCTAATCGGCACTGCTTTATCTAATAACTTCAGTGCCAAGGCTTGGTGCTGGATTTCGAGGGCAAATTCATACCAACTGCATTGCCCATGCCCAGCATAATGGAATAGTCTGGGTTCGCCACTAGCGTTTAACGGACTCGCTATTAACTGCCAAATAAGATGCGCGAGTGCATCTGCCCATGTCGGCGAACCTATTTGGTCGTTTATCACTGAGAGCGGCTGACCATCGGGCATGGTAGCCATCAACCTCAGCATGGTTTTCACAAAATTATGCCCATTGACACCGTAAAGCCATGCGGTGCGAATAACCATCGCGCGCTCAGCCAAGATACGCAGCACCGCTTGCTCCCCCGCGAGTTTACTCTGACCATAGACAGATAAGGGCGCTGGCGTGGCGTATTCGGTTAAGCCGCTTTCAGTTAAGCCACTATGGGTTAAGATGCTATCGGTTAAGCTGTTCTGATTTAACGCCAGTTCCGCAATGCACGCTGGCTCGCCGCTAAACACATAGTCACTGGAGATATGCACCAAACGCGCGCCCGTGAGCGCGCATTCGCTTGCCAATAACTCAGGCCCAAGGCTATTGACACGATAAGCCTCTTCAGCCGCCGTTTCCGCCCTATCGACCGCATTGTAGGCGGCGCAGTTAATCACCCAGTCAGGTTTAACGTGGGCAAAGGCGGCGGCAACGCTCTGTTTATCACCAATATCTAACTCGGCATGGCTAAGCGCGTGCACACGAAGGGTGCGACCATCGAATCGATAAGCCGCCTTGGCAAGCACTCGTAATAGTGCTTTCGACAGTTGGCTATCTGCGCCAGTTAACAATACTGTTACTGTCGATTCTGGCTCGCCATTAGGCGCATGCATCGCCTTGTTATCCTTTCGCATTCTTAACGTCGGCGCCTTAAGCGATATCGCCGCTAAACAGCGGCATTAAATCGGCAACGCTTTGATGCCCCCGCTGAGTTAAGAAGTTAAGCAGTGCCATCGGTGAGCGATTAAGCAGCTTATCCTTTGGATAATCAACCGCTTCAATAATACTTAAGGCACGGTCAAACCCGCCGAGACTAAAAGCCACATGGGAATCCGAGCCCATCACTAAAGTGGCCCCCAATTCTTTTGCCGCTTTGGCAATCGCGGTGCAGTTAGCTTCGCTGCCCTTGCGAGAGACTTCAAAGGAGGAATTATTGATTTCAAGCGCCACCCCATATTCGGCGGCAGCGGTGACGACAGCTTCAATATCAATGGGATAAGCAGGATTACCCGGATGGGTAATAATATCGACCTTGCCACTTTTAATGGCATTAATCATCGCCTCGGTATGGGTGGCCTTATCCGAGGGCGGAAATACTGGCTCATGGAACCCAGCCAACACAATATCGAGCTGAGACAGATAATCGCCAAAGTAATCGATTTCACCTTCGCGGTTTTTAATATTGGCCTCGATGCCGCGTAAAATCCCCACGCCATCAACCATACGCGGGAGCACGCGTAAATTCACAAAATGCCAAAAATGCGGTGCATCCGCCATCGCCGGGCCATGGTCAGTAGTGGCAAACAGACGGATCCCCTTTTGCTTCGCCACCGCCAAATAATCGTGGATAGTGCTATAGGCATGGGTAGATGCCACGGTATGGGTATGGGTATCGACTGGGTACTGCATGGGTCACCTCTGTCTTGTCACTATTGTGTTCAGTATGGTGTTAACCATTAGTCGGTTAACGTCCCTTAGGCTCAGCTAGTGGAATAGCGAGAGCAATTCATCGGCACTGCCTTGCCACGCGCCTTTGCCCTTTCCTTCGAGAATACTATCCGCTAAACCTTGCTTATGCTGTTGCATTTCTTGAATTTTCTCTTCGACCGTGCCTTCGGCAATCAGCTTGTAGACGAACACTGGATTTTCTTGGCCAATGCGGTGCGCCCTGTCCGTCGCTTGCTTTTCTGCCGCTGGATTCCACCAAGGATCGTAATGGATAACCGTATCCGCCGCAGTGAGATTAAGCCCAGTGCCGCCAGCCTTTAAGCTGATTAAAAATACCGGCGTATCGCCTTCTTGGAACTTATCAATTTGCCCCTGACGCAGCCGAGTTTGCCCCGTTAGTTTGCTGTAGTCGATGTCGAGGGATTGCAGCAATTCCTCAATTAACAGCAACATACTGGTAAATTGGCTGAAGATTAAAATCTTGCGACCTTCCTGCACCATTTCCGGCAGGTTTTGGCTCAGCCAGTTTAGCTTGGCATTATTTTTAACCTTTTGCGCCTGCTCGAGTTTGACTAACCGCGGATCGCAGCAGGCTTGGCGCAATTTGAGCAAGGCATCTAAAAACTCGATATGGCTGCCCGCCACGCCTTGGGTTGCAAACAATTCTCGAATTTTTTTCTCCATACTCAGGCGAATACTTTCGTATAGATTACGCTGGTCTTTCTCAAGCTCTAGGGTTTGGTAGATCTCGGTTTTAGGTGGCAACTCAGTCACCACCTCTGCCTTGGTTCGCCTTAATACAAAAGGAGCAATACGTTGGCTCAACACCTTCGCCTGCTCGCCATCGCCATAACGCTCAATCCGATAGCGAAACGCCTTATTGAAATAAGCGGTTGTTCCCAAGAGTCCCGGTAAACAAAAATCCATCAATGACTTGAGTTCACCTAAATGATTCTCAAGGGGCGTGCCAGAAAGGCAGAGTCTAAACGGCGCTTGCAACGCCTTAATTTGCTGGCTCACTTTGGCTTGGGCGTTTTTAATCTGCTGCGCCTCATCAAGCACGATATGCTCAAACGGCTGAGCCTGGTAATAATCGTAATCCCGCACCATAAGGGGATAAGTTGTGACGACGACATCAAACTCGCTTAATCGCGATAACAGCGGCCCACGCTGCGCGCCATGAATCACCGCCAAGGTTAACGACGGCGCAAACTTGGCCGCCTCCTTCGCCCAGTTCCCCACTAAACTGGTTGGGCAAATAATCAGACTCGGCAGTCTTGGTTGCCCAACGGATTTAGCCTCCTGCTGCTTTAGCAGAAATGCCAAGGTTTGAATGGTTTTCCCAAGCCCCATGTCGTCGGCTAAGATGCCGCCGAGTTGATATTCCTTTAAAAAACAAAGCCAATTTAAGCCCTGCTGCTGATAAGCCCGCAGCTGTGCATTCAGTCCCGTCGGCGCGCTGACCGCAACCACACCATTAAATTCGGCTAATTTTGTCGCGAGCTGACGCACCCTTTCACCATTGAGCAGGCTAATCTCACTTTCGGCCAACTCATTAAGTAAATGCGCACGGTACTTAGGTAAGGCGATACTCTGGCCACGATGCTGCTCAAACAACTCTTGAATAATGCTCATTAAAGGTTTGATAACACTGGCTTTAATTTTAAGCCACTCGCCAGAAGGGCTCGGCAGTAATAACTCGGCATCATCAGCCGGCTCGCCATGTTGTTTTAACCAAGTGGCCACCAGCGGCAACATAGGTAAGCGTTGACCATTGATATCGGCATGTAACGATAGGGAAAACCAGCCTTCTTGACTGTCATCCAGCTCAACCGTTAACGGCGTATCGACCACCTTAAGGCTAAACTCTGGGGCAAATCGCACCTCTAAGCCTTGAGTTTGTAATCTTGGGACTTCTTCATCGATAAACGCTAGCCATTCCCGAATCGCATCGGGCAAGTGACCTAAGCTCCAGAGGGAAGCCGCATTTGTTACGCCCTCCAAGCTAAAGCGGCTAAAGCCAAGGGTTTGCAGCTTTGATACGGCTTGTTGCTCTTCTTCAAGCGCGCGGTTAATTTGATAGGTGGTGCCGCCCTGAGTCACCAGAGTTAATGCTTCTTTGGCGGCATTGCCACTTAAGACGAGATCCCCGTATACAAACTCCAGCACGAGATACGGCTGGGCGATGCCTGTCTCCAGCACAGACGACTGATTGCTGCTAGGCATTGTGCCTGCGGGGACAACCTTAAGCGTCAAACGAAGCTGCAACTTATCTCTCAGCTCGACAAAATCGATGGCACTTGGCGGCGGCACAGTGCGCGCCGAAAAATGCTTGATCAGTCGATGGCTCACCAGTTCAACCTGGGTGCTCGGCACCGGCGGCATTTGGCTGAGTAGCCGCAGCTTATCGACGCTGATATCGGTATCGATAAGGCCGATGTGAAAATAATCCAGCTCGATATAGTAAGGCGGCTCTGTCGGCACTAGTTCCCAGTTATCCCGCTCGGGCAAGACTAGGCGCATTTGCTTGTGTTCGCTGTCGATATCCTGCCAGAGAAATTGCGGTGTAATGGCCTCGCCCGCGGTTAATGCGAGGCGGCTCTCCTCCCAGAAGCAGCGTTCGGTAGCGAGCATTTTCTCAATGGCTACCGCCCCTAGCTGCGCCTTAAGATACAGGCGTGATGCACCGTGGCGTCTGGTCGACATAATAAGATTTAAGATCAGCACATCCTCGGCGCCAATCCAAGCGGGCATATAATACTGCACGTCCGAGAGCGCAATCTTAGTGCCCTTGTTGTAACCGCCCTTCTTGCCAAGCTTGCCGCGTCTCAGCTCAATAAACACCCCGTTATCGTCCTTTGAAAGGATATACAACACCCTGTCATCGTAGAGGGATTCAACATCATTCACATTGGGATCATCGGCTTCATCGAGTAGGTGCAACCACTGGGCGATACGTTGATCTTCAACGGTTTTATCCGTAAGCAGACTATAGAGCACCGCGGCCATGTGCTTACAATTGCCGCTGGTAGGGCAGGAGCAAAAGCCATTCATCACGAGTTTATGATTGACACTGACTAGACGAATATCCTGACGATAGGGCGTGGTTTCCGTGCCAGTGACTGTGCCTTCGATATGGCGAAAATCGGCATTGGCTTTCGCGCTTAACACCCTCCCCTGCATCACATAATCACGGGCGCGCATCAGTGTCGGCGGCGTGAATAAGGACTCAATAGCCGTTTGAGTCAATTGGATTGGCTCTTGGGGGGACAAGCGATTCATCTGCAAAACCTTGAAACTCAAAAATACCTCGACGGACAATAACCCATGATTGTCTAAGGCATTTATCAACGTGTAAGGGAGAATTGTATTGAAACCGAATGGGGAAAGCCAGAATAGGACTCACATACGAGAGCCGGATAACATACCCGCAGGGCTAGCCTGCGGGTCGTTAGCTCACGCAAGCTTAGGCTTGGCTGCGTTTTTCGGCGATATAACGGTCAACTAATTTTTCTAGAATATCTAAGGGAACCGCACCATTTTTCAGCACCACATCGTGAAAATCCCGTAAATCGAATTTATCACCTAGGGCTTGTTTGGCTTTTTCCCGCAGTTCGAGAATTTTCATCATGCCTACCTTATAGGCCGTCGCTTGACCGGGCATAACGATATAACGCTCGATTTCGGCGGTCACGTCGCGATCGGACATACCGGTATTTTGTTTCATATAGTCAATGGCTTGCTCGCGCGTCCAGCGACTATGGTGAATACCTGTATCGACAACCAGACGCACGGCCCTAAACAGCTCCGCCTGTAATCGACCAATATTGTCGAAGGGATCTTGCTGAAAACCGAGTACCCAGGCTAAACGCTCAGAATAGAGCGCCCAACCTTCGATATAGGCCGTAAAAGGTGCCATCTTGCGGATCAGTGGTTGCCCTTCAAGCTCCATCGCCACCGCGATTTGGAAGTGATGCCCAGGAATGCCCTCATGGTAAGCCAAGGTACGCATGCCATATTTAGGTGTCGCTTTGATATCGAACAGGTTGGCGTAGAAACGCCCCGGACGACTACCATCAATCGCCGGCTGCTGGTAATAAGCGCCCGGTGCAGTTTTCTCTTTAAATTCAGGAATGCGCACCACTTCCATCCCCGCTTTAGGACGAATACGGAAGGCGTTATCTAAGCCCGCATTCACCTCGTCGAGGATTTTTTGGTAATCCACTAAGATCTGCGCCCGGCCCGCATCTGAGTCTTCATAATAGAACTTAGGATCGGCGGCCAGCGCTTCGATTGCCACCGAGAATCCTTGGCTGGTGTCGTATCCCTGCGCGGCCAAAATCGTCATGATTTCGTCCTGAATACGGCTCACCTCGGCTAATCCCTTGGCATGGATTTCATCAGCACTGTAATTTGTGGTGGTAAAAAACTTCAGCAACTGCTCGTAGGCCACATCGCCATTCGGCAAGGCCCAATAACCATCATCCGTGCCCGCTTTGGCCTGTAACGCCGTGAAGTAATCGATAAAGAGTCGATATGCCGGTTTAACATCGGACTCGATATTGGCTTTTGCCTGCGCCAGCAAACGCGCCTGCTCATCGGCACTGATTTGCGTGTCGGCCAGCTTAGTTTTAAAGGAGCTGTAGAGAATATTGTCTTCGACGGGCGCATTGATGAAGTCATTCATCTCGGTTAGCACCCGCTCAATCACAAACTTAGGCGGAATAATACCCTTAGCTTCTCGAAGCTTTAATCCTTCTAAGGTTTGGCCAAATTTAGTCTTCACCGCAATTAAGCGTGATAGGTAGTTTTCGGCATCTTCAACCGAGTGCACTTGGTGCTGCGCCTGCATAAAGCTCGGATAACCATTTTGCACACCAAACAACTGATTGACTGGATAATTGTGGTAACGATAGGGTTCAGATGCCAAGGCAAAATCTGCCAGATACAGTGCAATGTCCTTCGAAATGCGCTGATTATCATCCAGATCGGTATCTTGGTAGCTGAGTAAGGTATCCCTTAGGGCACGGACTTGGGTAAAGGTTTTATCCATGGCCGCAGGGCTATCATCGTCGAGCAAGGCATTGTGGCCAGTGATGCCAACGGATTCTAAAAATCCCAAGGAGGTTAAGGTCTCGGGGCTTTCGAATGCCATTTTGACCATGCTTCTATCTAAAAATGCGCGGAAGAAAAAAGGCTTTTTCGCAAACCATTCATGGGCGGCGAGCGCCCCGAGCAACAGCACTAAGGCGAGAGTGCCCAGTCCAATTCGTTTTAATACCGTTTTCAATATTCACGCTCCTTGCCATTGTCGGGACCATGCGCCCAAGATAATTTGGCAGCGAGAATATCACCATCACAGTTAAGCAACAATTTTATAACGTAACGAATCATTGCAATTGGTGTTTGCCAGCTTAGCGCCTCAGCCCGGCAAAAAACTCCCAGAAGAATAAGCGGATAGCGAACGGTTAACCCAATGCACGCGACGAACACATTGATAAGTTAAGATTGCGGCTGCTTTTGCAAGCCGTGATGTCACTACCTATGCAAGCATACAGCTATCCATGTAACAGCTTGGCCTCGGCTTTCTCAAGCCTTCTGGGCTTACCCACAATCAGTAAAATATCACCCGCGCGAAAAACCCAATCCTGCTCAGGATGTTCAACTTCGGCGCCGCTGCGGCGGATGGCCCTTAACTCTATCCGTAGCAGCTCCCAGTCAATATCCGCCACTTGCTTACCCACGGCATCCGCACCGCGGTGTAACAGCACGGCGTGCAGCGACTCTAAGGTAAAATCGGTTTCGGTACCGGAGAAGAAACCGTGTAAAAATTGATAATGGTTGCGCCGCTCCGACTCCAACCGCTTAAGGATCCGCGCCAACGGTACACCGCATTGATGCAGCACCTGCGAGACCAACATCAAACTGCCCTCTAAGGTTTCGGGGATCACCTGATTCGCCCCCGCCTTTTGCAGCATGTCTAACTCACTGTCATCGCGGGTTCTGACGAGGATTTTAGCGTCTGGCGCCAACTGCTTACACAGTGGTAAGGCTTCTTCTAAACTGCGGGTCTCGCAGAAGGTAATAACGATCATTTTGGCGTGTTTAATCCCTACCTGCTTAAGGATTGCCCGCTTACACACATCGCCAAAGTAAATCGGCTCCCCCGCGCGGCGCGCCTCAGATACCCGCGTAGGGTCAAGATCGAGCACTAAATAGGGCACGGCTTCTGTCTTTAAAAACCGGGCAATGGTTTGGCCAACGCGGCCATAACCTAAAATCACCACCAGATCATGATCCTCGGTAATAATCGGCACCACTTCATCCACATGCCCCGACTGGCGGATCCCTAACAGCCACTTGGCAATATCTACGCTATGGCGCACCAACCAAGGCGCAATGCTCATAGACAATACCGCGACCATCACCAGCATAGTGCTGAGCTGATTGCTCAATAACCCATAACTTACCGCCAGGGCTAATACGACAAAACTGAATTCGCCGACCTGCGCCAGACTCAAAGCCGTGCTGATAGCAATCCGAAAAGGCTCGCCGACCAGTCGCAATAAACCATGGACTATCAGCGCTTTGCCCACCACAACGGCGAGCAAGATCAGTAAAATCTGCCACCAAAATTGAATAACGAGCGTGAAATCGAGCATCATGCCGATGGAGATAAAAAACAGCCCCATGAGTAAATCGCGAAACGGCCGAATATCCGCCTCTAGCTGGCGGCGGTACTGACTCTCACCGAGCAACATTCCCGCCATAAAGGCGCCGAGCGCCATCGACAAGCCTAACCACTGGGTAAAAGCTCCCGTAACTAAGGCCACCACCAGCGTCGAGAGTACAAAGAGTTCATTGGAGCGGGATCTTGCCACCTCATCAAACAGTCGAGGCAAAGCCCATTTGCCTAAGGCCATCAGTAAAAAGAAGGCAAGAATGCCCTTGAGAAGCGCCAAGGCGATTGCCGCTAACATCAAGGGCTCATCATTCTGCCCGAGTAATGGCAGCAAAATAAGCAGAGGAACGACGGCTAAATCCTGAAATAACAACACACTGACCGATAGCTCGCCATGGCGACGCCTAAGCCAGCCCTGCTCGTTGAGCAGTTTGAGCACAATTGCGGTGGAAGAAAGTGCAATTGCCGCGCCTATGACTAAAGATTCTATGCCATTCAAGCCACAGGCTAAGGCAACCAACATAGTGAGTACTGTGGTGACAATTACCTGCGCGCTACCTAATCCAAATACGGTTCTGCGCATGGCCCACAATCTTGGCACCGAAAACTCGAGTCCCAGCGTAAACATCAAGAGCACAACCCCAAGTTCGGCGACGGACTGCATTTGCTGCTGGGTAAACCAGTGGAATCCACTGGGCCCACTTACCACTCCGGTTAATAAATACGCCAAAATCGCCGGCAAGCCGATACGCCGCAGCAAGGCAATCGCGACGATGGCGATCAGCAACATAAGGAGAACTTGGATCAAGAAACCATGCTCCATAGGCTCGATAACTCCTGTCAAATTACTGGCGTGTCAAAAATAAGGGAGTGCGCTTTAAGCTTAACTGAGTGACATACAAAGACAAATTTTATTAGCAAACAACACGGCACATATATTGCTTAATATGGACAATAGTTCCAATTGCCATTTCATTTGCTGGGGTAAACATAATGGACTTTGGCTTAGCGACAACCTTATATCCTGATGAATATAACTATCAAACAGAGGCATACAGTCCTGTATCCACGCCTCTGGATTTGGTACAAGTTATTCAGCAACTGCACGCTAGCTTAGATCCGCGGACAGTCTTTGCCTGCTACGGCAAAGTGCTAGGACAACATCTGCCCGTCCAAGGTGTTCGCCTGCAAGCCGAGCAACAAAAATTAAGCTGGGGCAAACGTTATGGGATCAGTCTGAAACGACAGATCATCTGTGGCGGCACCCCACTTACACTGCAGTATCAACTGCTGACGCCGCTCACGCCTTCGCAAACCATTATCCTGCAAGAGATTGAGCCTTTGCTGCTGCAACCATTATTAAATGCCATGCAGTATCAAGAGATGTCAATGCAGGCGATGTTCGATTCCCTCACTGGCCTTGGCAATCGTCATTACTACACTCAAAGTTTGAAAAATGCGGTGGCCAGAGCCCACAGAAAGCAGGGCGCTGTGTCACTTATCGTATTGGATTTGGATAATTTTAAGCAGCTTAACGATAGATATGGTCACAAATGCGGTGATTATATTTTGAAGGAGTTTGGAGACATTATCCGCAGCAGTATCCGCAGTACAGATCAGGCCTTCCGTATTGGGGGCGACGAGTTTGTGGTGATAGTGCAAGGTAACATTCATGCAGCGGGCTTACTGTGCGAACGTATCGTCACTGCGACCAATGCCCATGCGAGTTTCCATCAATTTGGCGTAAGCAGTAGCCTAGGAGCGGCTGAGGCGAGCGACACTATGGAAGCCGAACAACTCTATGAGCAAGCGGATAAAACCTTGTATCAAGCCAAAGCCTCGGGCCGTAATTGCTACAAGTTAAGCCCAACCCAACTATCTTAATCGAGCATGGATGCTGCTCACAGCAATAAAGCATGGCAAATACACTTTGCTATCCGATTGCTTGCCCATCTAATTTAAGCCCAACATCATCCCCTTGGGCACAAAATGCCTTTTCGACCCAGAGTCCCAGCGCCATCACTAAACGCTCGTTATAGAACAAGAACCCTACCTCAGCACGTAACCATGGCGGCACAGCGCATTCTTGCCAGAGTTTTTTAAGCTCGCGTCCCTTATCGCGAAAGTGTGGCTGACAGCGAAATTGTCCCGGCAGCTGATAACGCAGGCTCACCACCTCACCTGCCTTGGGTAATCGCAGCCGAGGGCCTGTGGTCGCTAAGGTAAATGGCGCAATCTTATCTTCAAGCATTGTTGATGCTTGAGTCAGTAAAGCCAGAATATCTTGATGCAGCTCGTCCGCTGTGATTCGCGGTGCGGTGGATGCGGTGGATGCGGTGCTTAGCGTATCCAGATAAAGCGTGCCGGCAAAGCGGCGCAGCACACACTCACCAATCTGGATCTGTACTTTGGCATCCTCTTTGGCACCCATTAACTGCTGCATAATTTGCTGTAGTTGCACATAGGAAGGCAGTCCAAAGCCTTGGGATTCGATAAAGCCCCGCAGCAGTAATCCTTGCCATTCGCTGGTTTGCGTAGAGAGTGCATCAAGCTTAAGCACGGTTTGCTGGGTAAAGGGTGCCTCGGTTAACAGCTTAGGTAAACGCTCACTCACCTCGGCATCCACTATGGCCTGTTGCTCGGCGCAAAGCTGAGCGCTACGGCTTGCAGTGGTGGCGATACTGGGCCAACGTGCTTTTAGGCGTGGGATAATCTCGAGGCGTAAAAAGTTACGATCGTATTTATCGTCTTGATTACTTTCATCTTCGATATGCACTAGCTGCCGGGTTTGGGCGAAAGCTTCAATCTGCTCACGGCTAATATCGAGCAAGGGACGCACTTGCAGGCAAGCTCCCTTATCGCCCAGAGGGAGCATTTGGATTTGCCCCATGGCGGCTAACCCTTTGGGGCCCTGACCGCGTTTGAGGGCGAGGAGAATCGTCTCGAGTTGGTCATCTTCATGGTGGGCGGTCAGCAGTACATCCTGAGGCTTAAGATGCTGCAATATCGCCTGATAACGCATTTTTCGCGCCTCGGCTTCAACACTCACTCTCGGCCCTAGGGTGAGTTGTATCCGCTCGACTGTGATAGGCAAACCATAGCTGGCGGCGCGAATTTGGCAGTGCTCGGCCCAAGCGTCGGCATTAGGGCTCAAGCCATGGTGAACATAAATCAGCTGATAATGAAACTCGGGGTGATATTTGGCGAATTCACTCAAACCGTAGGCGAGCACTTCGGAATCGACACCGCCGCTGTAAGCGAGGACTAACTTGCTCCCCGCTTGCAGCGGTAAGCTCGCTAAAAATCGCGCTATATGGGCACTCAGTTCCACCGCCGCCATTCCACTCACCCTATAAAATCCATCACTCGTCGATGCTCAATTATCCCCTGCCAACCCTAAGTCTTTGTTAGGTTATCGATTAGGGGAACAGGATCCGCACCTTATTAGGCCCAAGCAGGCTCTCAAGGGCAAACACCAATTCATCGCTTGGGTTTACTCGCCAATTTTCCGCCAACCTAAATTGGCCTTTGGCCTGGGCTTGACTGTAGTTAATCACTACGGGTACGGCGCCATTGCGCCATGGGCTTATTGACTGCTCGATACTTTCAAGCACGCTAGGCGTTAACTGCGATGCGTCTAAATCGATTTCTAAGGCGCTGGCAAAGTGGCTGCGCGCCTCGCTGATGTCGATAATGTTGCGCGCCGTCATGCGGTTGCCACCGGCAAAATCATCGAAGCTTACTTCACCTTCGCAGATCAGGATCCTGTCCTTCTCGAGCAGATGGTTAAACTTCTCAAAGGCTTCGGTAAAGAGCATCACCTCGAGGCGTGCACTCTTGTCATCTAGCGTCAGCAGGCCCATTTTTGAGCCGCGCTTAGTGAGCATCACCCGGGTTGCCACCACAAGGCCTGCCGCCTTAACGGTTTTGCCGCGATCGGTTGGGTGCACGTCCTTTAAGCGTCCAGAGGTGTAATGCTTAAGCTCTTTCAGATATTGATTAATCGGGTGACCGGTTAAATACAGGCCTAAAGTCTCGCGCTCCCCTTCGAGCCAAATTTTATCGGGCCACGGAGTGCATTCGACAAACTGCTGCTTGCTGTCTTCAGGGTCGCTATTAAGCAGACCAAACATATCATGCTGGCCGATGGCCTCGGCCTTCGCATGCTGATCGGCGGCGCTTATCGCCTCAGGTAAGGTGGCCATCATAGAGGCGCGGTGCGGCCCAAGCGCATCTAAGGCGCCAGCGCAGATAAGCTTTTCAATCACCCGCTTGTTAAGCTTTTTAAGATCGATACGGGCACAAAAGTCGAATAAGTCTTTAAAGGGGCCGTCCTTACGCGCCTCTAAAATCGACTCAACTGGCCCCTCACCCACACCTTTGATGGCGCCGATGCCGTAAACGATGCGCAGATCATCATCGACGGTAAACTTAAACAGACCTTTGTTCACATCCGGCGGAATAATGGTGAGTCCCATGCGCTCACATTCATCCACTAGGGTGACGATTTTGTCTGTGTTGTCCATATCGGCGGACATTACCGCCGCCATAAACTGCGAGGGAAAGTGAGTCTTGAGCCACAGGGTTTGATAGGACACGAGGGCGTACGCGGCGGAGTGGGATTTGTTAAAGCCGTAGCCGGCAAACTTTTCCACTAAGTCGAAGATTTTCATCGCCAACTCGCCGTCAACGCCGTTCTTAATCGCCCCTTCTTTAAAGGTACCGCGCTGTTTAGCCATCTCCTCAGGCTTTTTCTTACCCATAGCGCGGCGCAGCATGTCAGCGCCGCCTAAGGTATAACCCGATAGTACCTGTGCAATCTGCATCACCTGCTCTTGGTACAAAATAATACCGTAGGTGGGCGACAACAGCTCCTTTAAGGATTCATGCTGGTATTGAGAATCGGGATAAGAGACCTCTTCACGGCCATGCTTACGCTCGATAAAGTTATCCACCATGCCCGATTGCAGGGGCCCCGGACGGAACAGTGCCACAAGTGCGATCATATCTTCGAAGCAGTCGGGTTGCAGACGCTTAATCAAATCCTTCATACCACGGGATTCGAGCTGGAATACCGCAGTAGTTTCATAGCGTTGCAGCAAGCGGAACGAAGCAGGATCGTCGAGGGGAATCGCCTCAATCCGAACTGGTGGACGGCCGTTTTTAACCTCCACCTTGTTGATCATCTCCAGCGCCCAGTCGACGATGGTGAGGGTTCTTAATCCCAAGAAGTCGAATTTGACTAAGCCAGCGGTTTCCACGTCGTTCTTATCGAACTGGGTTACCGGGTTTTTACCTTCGGCGTCGCAGTAAAGCGGCGAGAAGTCGGTGATCTTGGTGGGCGCAATCACCACGCCTCCCGCGTGCTTACCGGCGTTACGGGTCACACCCTCGAGTTTGCGGCACATGTCGATAAGATCTTTCACATCCTCATCGGCATCGTAGGACTCCTGCAACGCAGGCTCGACCTCAAAGGCCTTGGCGAGTGTCATGCCAGGCTCTGGCGGAATCAACTTAGAAATGCGGTCCACAAAGCCATAGGGATGGCCGAGCACACGCCCCACGTCGCGGATAACCGCCTTGGCCGCCATGGTACCGAAGGTAATAATCTGCGATACCGCCTCACGGCCGTAGAGTTCGGCCACGTGGTCAATCACCTCATCGCGTCTATCCATACAGAAGTCGACGTCGAAGTCTGGCATAGATACCCGCTCAGGGTTGAGGAATCGTTCGAACAGCAGGTCGAATTCTAGGGGGTCTAAGTCGGTAATTTTAAGGGCATAGGCCACGAGCGAGCCCGCACCCGAGCCACGGCCTGGCCCCACGGGAATGCCGTTATCCTTACCCCACTGGATAAACTCCATTACGATAAGGAAGTAACCGGGGAAGCCCATCTGGTTGATAACCTTAAGCTCGACATCGAGACGCTCGTCATATTCACCGCGGCGCTCGGCGCGCACTTGTGGATCGGGGAATAAGAACTCTAAACGCTCTTCAAGCCCCTTCTTAGAGCAATCAACCAGATAATCCTCAATCGACATATCGCCGGTGGGGAAGTTCGGTAAGAAATATTCGTATAAGCGGATGGTAACGTTACAGCGCTTGGCAATTTCAACGGTATTTTCAAGCGCGGCCGGAATGTCGGCAAACAGCTCGCACATTTCCTCTTCGCTACGAAGGTACTGCTGCTCGCTGTATTTTTTAGGACGGCGGGGATCGGCAAGCGTAAACCCATCGTGAATCGCCACACGGATCTCGTGGGATTCAAAGTCTTCGGGTTTTAAAAACACCACCTGATTGGTCGCCACCACAGGAATGCCCTTTTCCTGCGCCAGTCCCACCGCCATATGCAGGTAACGCTCCTCATCGGTGCGTCCCGTACGCAATAACTCGAGGTAATAACGCCCTTCAAAATGCTGCTGATAAAACTCGCATAAGGACTCGACTTGGGTATTGTTGCCCTTAAGCAGCGCCTTACCCACGTCCCCTTCTCGACCGCCAGACAGCAGCAAAATGCCTTCGTTGTAGGTCACAAGCCACTCTTGGTCTATCACCACGCGTCCTTGAACATGGCCACGTAAATAGGCTTGGCTGATGATTTGAGTGAGGTTTTGATAGCCATCGTTATTCATTGCAATGATGGTTAAGGCACAAAACTCACCATCAAATCCCGGCACTTGCATCCAAAAGTCCGCGCCGATAATCGGCTTGATCCCCGCCCCGTGGCAGCCACCATAAAACTTGACCAGACCACAGAGGTTGTTTTGATCCGTTAAGGCCACCGCGGCCATGCCCTTCGCCTCAACTTGGGCGAGGATGGGTTTGACCTTAGCCACACCATCGGACATAGAAAAGTCACTGTGGACACGAAGATGCACAAAACGAGGATCGGACATAATTAGAATTATCTTTGAATAGCAGGTTAACAATCACTAAAAAAGCAGACTAACAAAGTCACAGCCCTTGGGCTAGTGACTTTGCTCTCAAGCTGAAGTGAAAACACCCAATCGGTGTTAACGCTCCAGTAATGCCTTGACGGGTTTGAAACTTTTACGATATTGGTCGAACACGCCGTACTCGGCGATGGCGTCAAAATGCGCCTTAGTCGGATACCCCTTATGCTTAGCAAATCCATACTGGGGATAGGCCGCATCGAGGGCATCCATTTCCCGATCGCGGGTCACTTTGGCAATAATCGACGCCGCACTGATACTCGCAATCAGGCCATCACCTTTGACTATGCTATGACTGGTCAGAGACAGTCCCTGGTGTGTAAACGCCGGGCTGCGATTACCATCGACTAAAACTAACTCGGGCGCACGTGTAAGCCCTGCTACCGCGCGCTGCATCGCAAGCATTGTGGCATGGAGGATATTCAGCTCATCGATTTCCAAAGGACTGGCCCGCCCCACATGATAGCTTAAGGCTTTTTCACAAATCTCATCGAACAAGGCCTCGCGGCGCTTCTCGGTAAGCTTTTTAGAATCATTTAAGCCTGCAATGGGGCGATTAGGATCGAGGATCACCGCAGCGGTGACCACATCGCCAACAAGTGGGCCACGGCCAACTTCATCCACGCCCGCCACAAAACCTGTAGAGAAGGTGGCGATATCGGCGTCGGTCAACGTCTTAAATACCGCCATCAGTTCACATCCTTAGCATCGACGAGCGCTAGCACAGCCTCGGCCGCTTTTTGGCTGGCATCGCAGCGCAACATTTGGTGTAAACGCTCAAACTCGGCTTTGATTGGCGTAAAGTCGCGGTTCAGCTCTACGCCAACCGCTTCGGCAATCTTCTCTGGGGTGCAATCGTGCTGGATAAGCTCTGGCACCACATCTCGCCCCGCTAACAGATTTGGCAGGGAGAAACGGTTCACCTGCATCATGGTTTTCGCTATCTGATAGGTCAGCGGACTCACGCGATAGGCGACGACCATAGGGCGCTTGATCAGCATGGCCTCAAGTGTTGCCGTACCCGATGCCAGTAAAATGCCATCGGCAGCGGCCATCACTTCGCGTGATTTGCCTTCCACCATGTGGATTTCCAGATCCGGCGCATACGCTTTTAATGCTTGCTCAAACTGCTCACGGCGCTTTTGGTTCACTAAAGGCGTCACAAAGCGAATATCGGGAAATTGCTGCTTGATAAGTAGCGCAGCCTTCACAAAGGGCTCGGCCAATTGCTTTAACTCACCGCCGCGTGAGCCGGGTAAAATGGCGAGGTATTCGGCCTCAGGATCTAACGCCAGCAACTGACGGGCGCTCGCTTTATCACTCTCTAACGGAATATCATCGGCCAAGGTATGACCAACAAAGGTACAAGGCACCTGATGCTTATCGTAAAAGGCCTTCTCAAAGGGCAATAACGACAGCACCATATTGGTGGCCTTAGCGATTTTAAAAATCCGCTTAGGGCGCCATGCCCATACCGAAGGGCTCACGTAGTGAACGGTTTTAATCCCCTGCGCCTTTAACTTAAGCTCAAGGCCGATATTAAAATCCGGTGCATCGATACCAATAAAGCAATCGGGCTTAAGTTCGGTGATGGACTTAATCAGGGATGAGCGCACATGGAGTAAGCGTGGCAAACGTGATAGCACTTCGACTATCCCCATCACGGCTAATTCTTCCATCGCGAACAGGGATTCGAAGCCTAGGGCTTCCATTCGAGGTCCACCAATACCGATAAAACGGGCGTTGGGGTGTGTTTTTTGCAGTGCAGCCATTAAACCTGCACCTAAAATATCGCCGGAGAGTTCTCCGGCGACCATTGCAAACACTAATTGAGATTTTTTGCTCATAAACCAATCATATCTGACAAGTGAATGGCACTGCAGCGTATCTCTGCCATGGCATTGTCTAAAGCAGAATATTACGAGCAGTGCCTATGAATGGCATAGTGTAGAGTCTAGGACTCTTAACGAATAATGCCGCGACCCGATGATTTAACAAACTCAATGAACGACTTAACTTGCTCATCGTTCTGCGCATCTTCGGCAAGCGCTTCAATCGCTTCATCAACAGTCAAGCTGCTGCGATATAAGGTTTTATAGGCACGGCGCACCGCTAATTGGCTCTCCTTAGAGAAACCACGGCGCTTCATACCTTCGCTGTTTAAGCCACGAGGAATAGCAGGTTGTCCCGCCGCCATCACAAAGGGTGGCACATCCTGTAGCAATAACGAACAACCCGCGGTAAAGGCGTGAGCCCCGATATGCACAAACTGGTGAACCCCAGTCATACCACCGAGAATCGCCCAGTCACCCACATGCACATGGCCTGCGATAGAGGCATTGTTAGCCATAATCACGTTATTACCGACCACACAGTCATGGGCGATATGCACGTAGTTCATAAACAGGTTATTAGAGCCGATACGGGTTTCGCTATTGTCTTGAACCGTACCACGGTGAATGGTCACATGTTCACGGATAACGTTGTTATCGCCAATAATGAGTCGAGTCGGCTCGCCAGCGTATTTCTTGTCTTGGCATTCTTCACCCACGGAGGCGAATTGGAAAATACGGTTGCCTTTACCGATAATGGTTGGGCCCTTCACCACTACGTGGGAGCTTAACCAACAATCGTCGCCAATCTCGACACCCGCACCCACATAACTCCATGGACCTATGGTGACGTTTTTACCAATTTTTGCATCTGGATGCACAAACGCTAATGTATCTATCACTGATTAATCTCTCTGCGGGCACACATGATTTCAGCGGAACAAACCACTTCACCATCCACTTTGGCCTCACCATAGAAAACGCCAATCCCGCGGCGCTCTTTAATCATTTTGACTTCAAAATGGATTTGATCGCCGGGCTCAACCACACGTCTAAAACGCGCGTTATCGATACCAGCAAAATAGTACAACACACCAGGAGGCGGTACATCGTCACTCATGGTCTTAAACGCGAGCAGACCAGTGGCCTGTGCCATGGCTTCTAAAATCAGCACGCCCGGCATCACAGGCTGAACAGGGAAATGTCCCTGGAAAAAGGGTTCATTAATCGTCACGTTTTTAATCGCATGGAGACTCTCACCTGGGGTGTAATCCAAAACGCGATCGATTAATAAAAATGGATATCTATGGGGTAGATACTTAAGGATCTCCGTAATATCCATAGTGTTCATTTGATTTGACACGAACCTAGTTCCTCAAAATTGCCTTGGGGCAATTACTCTGGTGTATTTGAATTCTTTTCCAACGTTTTCACACGTTGGAACAGTTCATCCAATTGACGGAAGCGAACTGTATTTTTACGCCACACTTTGTTTTCCATTGCCACTGTCGCAGAAGAATACAAACCAGGCTCACGCATGTTACCTGTAACGTTTGTCGCGCCAGAAAGATGGACACCGTCGGCAATGGTCAAGTGGCCTGCAATCGCGCAGTTACCACCAATAATACAATGTTTACCAATGGTTACACTGCCAGCAATGGTCGTGCTGCCAGCGATCGCGGTATTTTCACCAATAATATCGTTATGGGCAACCTGTACTTGGTTGTCGATGATCACACCGTTGTGGATTTCGGTATGACCTAAAGCCCCGCGGTCAATGGTTGAGTTCGCACCGATTTCGACGCGATCGCCAATACGTACACCACCGGTTTGTGGAATTTTAATCCACTGACCACGCTCGTTGGCGTAACCGAAACCGTCGGAGCCAATAATGGCGCCGGAATGGATAATACAATCTTGGCCTAAATGGACATTATGATAGAGGGTCACATTGGCCCACAGACGAGTGTTAGAGCCTACGATGGAGTCTTGACCAATCACAGAGCCCGCACCAATCTGCACGTTATCGCCGAGGATCACATTCGCGCCGATCACCACATTGGCACCAATCGCTACACCTTCGCCTAACTGGGCAGAAGAGTCGATTTGTGCCGAAGGATGGATACCCACGGCAGCCTTGGGCGTGGTATCTAAAAACTGTGCCACACGGGCAAACCCCACATAGGGGTCTTTAACGACTAACGCAGTGCCTAGATAGTCCTGCGCGTCTTTAGCCGACAATAACACCGCGCTCGCTTGAGTTGACTCAAGCTGAGCACGGTATTTGCTGTTGGCTAAAAAAGAGATTTGACCCGATTGGGCATGCTCAAGTGTCGCAACGCTGTTGATCACTAACGTTTCATCACCTTGGACAACGCCATCTAATAACAGGCTTAGCTCTTTTAAAGTCACACTTTTCATTAATTACTTGCCTTTGCTTAAGGCTTCAACCACTTTGCCACTGATGTCAGCATTTGGCTTAACATAAATGACAGCACCGCGCTGTAAAACTAAATCGTATTTTTCTTTTTCAGCAATAGTGTTAATGGCTTTTTGAACCTTAACTAACAGTTTGTTTTGCTCTTCACCTTGGCGACGACGTAAGTCTTCATCCAACGCTTTACCTTTTAGCTGATATTCAGATTTTAACGCTTCCATTTTACGAACCAGCTCAGTTTTTTGCGTGTCATTCATTAACGCGCCGTCACGTTGCTGCTTCTCCATCAGAGAACGCATTTCTTCTTGCATTTTCTGAACTTCAGCCATGCGATCACCAAACTCTGATTTCAGAGATTGGGAGATTTGCTCACGTTGAGGTAACTGCTCAAACACAGCGCCCATATCAACAACAGCAATATTTTCTGCCTGCGCCGCTAAAGGTGCACCTAATAAAGCCAACGTCACCAGGGCACGGTTTACCATCTTGTTCAAAATAGACTCCTTGTTACCTTTGTTATATTCAGCAAAACCTGCCGAGTGTATGCCTTTTAAAAAGTTTTGCCAATATTGAACGAGAAGATCTCTGTTTGATCGCCTTCGTATTCTTTAATCGGCCATGCCAAGCTGAATACCATGGGTCCCATAGGAGACAGCCACTGTAAGCTTAGACCCCAAGAGGCTCTGATACGACCTGGATCACTGTAGTCCTGTAACTTATCAAACTCCTCCGCTGGCAGCGTTTGATACTTAGCGAAATCGAACTCAGTATCCCATACGTTACCCGCATCCACGAAGAAGCTGGTACGAACAGAGTTAGTGTAGGCCTCATCCAAGAATGGCGTTGGTACAATCAACTCCATACTGGCGGTTGCAATCGCGTTACCACCGATTGAACGACCAGAACTGACCTGAATACTGTTTGGATCGCCCGGTAAGCTACAACCGTCACCCGATGGATCCGGCGCACAAGGCTCACTACCACGATACAGATAGAATGAACGAGGACCGACCGAGTTAGACTTAAAGCCACGCAGTGAGGTACTACCGCCCGAGTAATAGTTTTCCCAGAATGGCAGGATTTGGTCATTATCATTAAATTGACCGTAACCGTTGCCATAACCTAAACGACCACGTGCTAACAGCACAAAACTGTGACTGCGGGTGATAGGGAAATAATAGTTAGTATCGAAGTCAGTCTTAAAGTACTGCAGATCCGAGCCTGGTACTGTCATCTTACCGCTTAAACGCTGTGACGAACCGTCCGTTGGGAAGGTGCCACGGTTTAAGGTACTGCGGTACCAGCCTAAGCTGAGCTCGAAGTTGTCGAAGCTTAAATCGGCATTCGGATCATCGTCACGGTAGATATTGTAGAAACGCAGTGCCTGTTCGTAGGCTGAGATTTCTGAAATCGTGTTATGACGATAGCCAATACCACCGTTGATACGGTTGTATTCGTTAATTGGGAAGCCTGAGTTTAATGCCACACCGTAGGAGCTGTTTTTATAACGCTCAAGGTTAGCCTCATTCGCATCGAACTCGTTCCAGTAAACGCTACCACCTAAGCTCACACCATCTTTGGTCCAATAAGGATCGGTGTAAGATAAGTTAACGTTCTTAGAATACTTGTTAGTGCTTAAACTCACGCCCGCTTGGTTACCCGTACCGAGGAAGTTATTTTGCTGCACACCAAACTGCAGACTTAAACCCGATTCAGTACCATAACCCACACCGGCGTTAAAAGAGCCCGATGGCTGCTCTTTTACCTTCACGGCCACGTCGACTAAATCGTCGGTACCCGGCACTTGAATGGTTTCAGTGTCGACTGTTTCGAAGAAGCCTAAACGGTTTAGACGGGCTTTAGATTGCTCAACCTGAGCCGAGTTTAACCAAGCACCTTCCATCTGACGCAGCTCGCGGCGCATCACTTCGTCTTTAGTCACTGTGTTACCAGTGAAGTTAACCGAACGAACATATACACGTTTACCCGGTTTGATATTGATGTTTAAGGTCACTTCCTTAGTTTTATCATCAATTTCAGGGTAGGTTTTCACTTCAGGATACGCGTAACCGAAACGACCTAAGTATTTGCTGTACATCTCTTCGGTGAAGGTCACATCACCGCCGTTGTACATATCGCCCGCCTTAATTGGCAGGATCGACTTCATTAACTCTTCGCGGCCCATTAAGTCGCCGGTGAGGTTAACGTCTTTAACCTTGTACTTCTCACCTTCGTTGACGTTGATGGTGATATACAAACCTTTACGGTCAGGCGTCATCGCCACTTGAGTCGAGGTGACTTCAAAGCGAATATAACCCTTGTTGTGGTAATAGGTTTTAATGGTTTCAAGGTCAGCTTGCAGCTTTTGCTTCTGGTAGCGACGCTCACCGAACAGATCCCACCAGGCCACGTAGTCTTTGAGTTCTAACATGCCGATAAGCTCAGCATCGGTGAACTCTTTGTTGCCAACCACGTTAATTTGGCGAATTTCAGCCGCTAAACCTTCGGTGAACTTGAATTTGAGTTCGACGCGGTTACGGGGCAAGTTAATCACCTGCGCTTCCACTTTCGCGCCGTATTTACCTACACCGTAGTAGAAGTCTTGTAACCCCTTCTCGATACCCGTCAGCATAGTACGGTCTAAGGACTCGCCGACTTTCACGCCTGAGCCGTCCAGACTTTCCTGTAACTGCTCATCTTTAATGTCTTTGTTGCCTTCAAAGGTCACGGCGCTGATCGTTGGTCGCTCAGTGACTTTAACAATCAACACGCCGCCATCATGACTGACTGATATGTTCTCAAAGTTAGTCGATGCATACAGGCTTTTAATGGCTTGTTGAATTTTTAACTGGTCAACAGTGTCACCCACTTTCACTGGTAAGCTTAACAAGGCAGCACCCAGTGCGACTCGCTGCAAACCTTCAACTTGGATGTCGGTCACTTCAAAGGGTTGGAACGTATCCGCCAACACAGTCCCTGAAAACGACGCACCGACGAATAACATCGAGGCAAAAAGTTTATTCAATCTCATAGAGCACTTCTAATTATTAGTCTGTCCTTGCTCAGAGTCGGGCAAAGTCATTGAAGAGCGCGATGCTCATCAACATCAGCAGCAATGCTGCCCCAAATCTGAATCCTATTTCCTGTACCTTTTCAGACACAGGTTTACCAGTGATTACCTCAACGAAGTAATACAGCAGGTGTCCCCCATCGAGCACAGGCAATGGCAGCAGGTTAATGATGCCTAAATTGACACTGATAAGCGCGAGGAAACCGAGAAAGTAAACCAAGCCATAGTTTGCACTATTGCCCGCACCCTGTGCGATTGAGATAGGTCCACTTAAGTTTTTCACTGACACATCGCCAGTAAATAATTTGCCAATCATCTTAAAGCTCACAGCAACAAGTTGCCATGTTTTATCGGCTGCGATAGCAAAAGATGCGATTGGGCCATATTCAAGTTGCAGGCGCATATTCTCAGGCCACTGTGCCTGAGCGGGGCTCACCCCAAGCACGCCTACCTCTTTACCATCACTATTTTTAACACTCGCAGGTGTCACTGAGATGGCAAACTGCTCGCCATTACGGCGCACAGTTAACTCCACTGGCACATTGGCAGAATGTTGAATAATGTCAACAAAAGCTTGCCAATCGGTGTAATTTTGGCCATTGATGGCAACCAAGGTATCACCGACTTTCAATTCACTCTTAGCCGCCGCACTGCCTTCGCTGATGAGCGCAATTTGTGGCTCAATCGCAGGGCGATACACGCCCAGCCCCAGCGCCGTAATCGGCGACTCTTTTTCTGGGTCGAAACGCCACTCGCGGGTATCAAGGGTGTAAGTGCGAGCCGTGGTGTCTAAACCCTGCAAGCCATTTAGCGGCGCAAGGGAGACGGTTAAACTGTCATCGCCGATATGACCCACAAGCGCTAAATTCACTTCTTCCCAATTTCGTACTGGCTGGCCAGAAATTGCCGTCACTTGCATTGGCTCATTCACTTGGATTTGCGCCGCTGCCGTGCCAGGTGTGGTTGAGGTAATCACAGGCTTGAGCGATGGCACGCCAATTAAGTACATAAAATACAGCGCGATAATCGCAAAGATAAAGTTTGCAATCGGCCCTGCGGCCACAATTGCAATCCGTTGCCAAACCGTTTTACGGTTAAAGGCTTGGTCCTTTAACTCATCGGGTACATCTTCTACTCGCTCATCGAGCATTTTGACATAGCCGCCTAACGGGATCATGGCGATGACGTACTCAGTGCCATCTTGACCCACTTTGCGCCAAATCGCCTTACCAAAACCAATCGAGAAACGTTCAACCTTCACGCCACAGCGACGTGCAACATAGAAATGGCCGTATTCGTGGGCGGTAATGAGCAGCCCAAGCGCAACGATAAACGAACCTAAGTTCCACAAAAAATCTAACATTCCACTCCTTATGTCATAGTCAAATCCGCTTATCCCTCACCCAATGAGGGATTAAGCAAATTTTGCTAACTGTTCGCGGGCATAAATCCGCGTTTGTGCATCGAGGGCGATAATATCATCAATGCTGGTCATCGCCCGTTTAGGCACAGAGGATAAACAGGCTTCATTCACCTTGGCGATATGGGTAAAACCAATCTGCCCCTGCAAAAATGCCTCAACGGCGATTTCATTGGCGGCATTGAGTACCGTAGTCGCTTCTTGACCTTGGGCACAAGCGGCGATCGCTAACGCCAAACAGGGGAAGCGATTAAAGTCTGGCTCACAAAAGCTTAACTGTCCGACTTTGAAAAAATCCAAAGGTTCAACGCCAGAGCGAATTCTTTGTGGATAGGACATACAATGTGCAATCGGTGTACGCATATCCGGGTTACCCATTTGCGCGATCACGCTGCCATCCCGGTATTGCACCATCGAATGGATAACGCTCTGCGGATGGATAACTACCTTTAATTGGTCTTTCTGAGTATTAAACAACCAACGCGCTTCAATAAACTCCAAGCCCTTATTCATCATAGTGGCGGAGTCGACTGAAATTTTTGGGCCCATCGACCAGTTTGGATGTTTACAGGCTTGCGCAGGCGTCATCGACGCAAGGCTTGCAAGCTCAGCGGTCAAAAATGGGCCGCCAGAGCCTGTCAGTAGAATATGGGAAATGCCCGATGCGGCTAAGTCACAGCGGCCTAAATTAGCCTGCACCTCTTCGGGTAAACATTGGAAAATCGCATTGTGCTCACTATCGACCGGCAACAAAGTGGCACCCGATGCTTTCGTGGCCTCAATAAAGAGTTCACCTGACATCACCAAGGCTTCTTTATTGGCAAGCAATACCCGCTTACCCGCCTTAACAGCGGCCAAGGTGGGCACTAGCCCCGCCGCGCCGACGATAGCGGCCATCACAGTATCCACTTCGGTGGCTGTGACTAAGGCGATGAGTTCATCCTCGCCACTTGTGACTTGGATATTAAGCTCTGGGGGAAGCTTAGCTTGTAGCGCTAATGCAGCCTGACTATCGACCATATGAGCGACTTGGGGGCGATGGGTCAAACACAGGGCGAGCATCTTATCGACACTCGCATTAGCCACTAAAGCGTAAACACGATAGGCATCGGGATTAGCCGAAATCACACTTAAAGTGCTGGCACCAATCGACCCTGTTGCGCCCAAAATCACCATATTTTGCATAGCGTTACATCCAAAATGCAATGTAGATTAAGGTAAACACTGGCAGGGCCGCAGTGAGGCTGTCGATGCGATCGAGCACGCCACCATGCCCAGGCAGAATCGTGCCCGAGTCTTTGATACAGGCGGCACGCTTAAACATACTCTCGGATAAATCGCCAAGCGCCGAAATCAGCGCTACGAAAATAGTGACCGCGACCACTAAACCTAATTCCTGCTCAGGCGAAATATACATAACCCCCGCGACAACAATCAGTGTCGTCATCAGGCCACCCAATAAACCCTCTAGAGTTTTAGCGGGGCTCACCGCAGGCATCAGCTTGGTCTTGCCGACCGCTTTACCGACAAAATACGCGCCCGAATCCGCCGCCCAAACAATCAGCATCACCAGTAACACCAATGATGCCCCGTAGTAAGGCGATATTTGCGAACTAATGGATTTGAGTGCAATCAGCGCCACAAAACAAGGCACTAAAGTGAGTTGTCCAAACATGGACTTCAGCATCGGGTTCTTTTGCCAGAGTTTGGCACTCTTAGGGTAAGTGACCACCAACAGCAGTGACACTATCCACCACAGTGCACCGATGGCCATCACGGCAAGATAGATAGGATGAATTTGTCCCCTAAGCCAAATGGTGTCGGCGGGAACAATTAAATTCAACGCGATAAGTAAAATACCGACGGTGCAAGTAAAACTCCATTGAGTGACATCACATTGACTATCGATGATCCTGCCCCACTCCTTAGCGGCGATCAGAAACACGGCCACTAAGGCCCAAGCAAAGTACTCTACGGGGAGTAAAAAGATCGCTCCCAAAACTAATGGAATTAACCAAATTGCTGTTATTATACGTTGTTTTAGCAAAAAAAATCCCTCATGACGTTTTACAATGCGCGCATCTCATCAATTTGACTTCCGGTCAAACCAAAACGGCGCTGGCGACTGGCAAAAGTAGCAATCGCTTCATGAAAAGCCTGTTCATCGAAATCAGGCCAAAGGGTGTCCATAAACACCAATTCAGCATAGGCAGCCTGCCAGAGCACAAAATTGCTGATCCGGTAATCCCCACCCGTACGGATCATTAAATCAACTTCACTCTGATTTTGCATGCACAAATGTTCACTCAAGGCTTCTTCGGTGAACTGACTGCTGGTCATTTCGCCATTTTCCACCTTTTCAGCTAACTTTTGCGCAGCTTGCAGTATGTCCCAACGGCCACCGTAATTGGCCGCTACATTCAATATCAATCCACTATTGCCTGCGGTTTTTTCTTCTGCGGCACGAATTTGTTTTTGTAAACGCGCAGAAAAACGGCTGATATCGCCGATGATATTCAATCTGACTTGGTTCTTATCGAGTAACTTAATTTCCCGTTGTAACACGGTAAAAAACAATTCCATCAGCAAGCTGACTTCTTTATCGGGTCTACGCCAATTCTCGCTGGAAAACGCAAATAGCGTCAGCGATTGTATCCCTAACTGACTGGCCGCACTCACCGCACGTCTCACCGCCTTTACGCCGGCTTTATGCCCCATCACTCGTGGTTTGCCCTGGGTTTGGGCCCAACGTCCATTACCATCCATAATAATCGCAACATGTTTAGGTAATGACTGTTTAACGAGTTCGGGTAATACCTCCGGTAAGCTTGTCTGAGCACAAGCATCCTGCTCAGTCGACCTAGATTGCGGATCAAATTCCACTGTGGATGACATCTATTACAACCCTTTAAAATAGACAAACGCCGTGTAGTATACCCCTACACGGCGTAGCAACTCTAGCTTATAGCGCCTGAGATTAGACTTCCATCAACTCAATTTCTTTGGCCGCTAAAATCTCATCGACCTTCTTAATGTGAGCATCGGTGAACTTTTGAACTTCGTCTTCAAAGCGGCGAACATCGTCTTCAGTACATTCTTTGGCTTTTTCGAGCTTCTTCACTTCTGAAATCGCGTCACGGCGTACGTTACGAATCGCCACACGGCCGCCTTCGGCTTCTGCACGAACCACTTTGATGAAGTCTTTACGACGTTCTTCAGTCAGTGCGGGTAATGGAATACGTAAGGTTGCGCCCGCTGACATTGGGTTTAAGCCAAGGTCAGAGCTCATAATTGCTTTCTCAACCGCTTGGATTGCACTACGGTCGAACACAGTCACAGACAGGGTGCGCGCATCTTCAATCCCCACGTTCGCCACTTGGTTCAGCGGGGTCATAGTGCCGTAGTAAGACACTTGGATAGAGTCCAGTAAGCTTGGGTGCGCACGACCAGTACGTACTTTCGCCATTTGGTTCTTAGTCGCTTCTACGCATTTACCCATGCGCTCTTGAGCATCTTTTTTAATATCTGCAATCACGTTAAATGTCCTTCTTGGTCATTAAAAACTTATTTCGCTTTGATCAATGTGCCTTCTTCTTCACCCATGACCACGCGGCGCAGTGCACCTGGTTTGTTCATGTTGAATACTAGGATTGGCATGTCATGATCACGCGCCATCGTAAAGGCTGCTAAGTCCATTACTTTTAATTCTTTGTCCAGTACTTCAGTGTACGATAATTCATCGTACTTCACTGCTTCTGGATTTTTCATCGGGTCGTCAGAATAAACGCCGTCAACTTTAGTGCCTTTTAGCACGACTTCTGCTTCGATTTCAATGCCGCGTAAGCAAGCCGCAGAATCGGTAGTGCAGAATGGGTTACCAGTACCCGCAGCAAAAATCACTACACGGCCTGATTTTAATAAGCTGATAGCCTCAGCCCAATTGTAGTCGTCACACACCCCTTTTAACGGGATTGCCGACATCAGACGAGCATTAACATAGGCACGGTGCAGGGCATCACGCATGGCCAAGCCGTTCATAACCGTTGCCAGCATACCCATGTGATCGCCCACCACACGGTTCATGCCTGCTTTTGCTAGGCCTTCACCGCGAAATAGATTACCACCACCAATGACCACCCCCACCTGAATGCCTAACTCTACCAGCTCTTTCACTTCTTGAGCCATGCGATCTAACACTTTAGGGTCGATGCCGAAGCCTTCGTCGCCCATCAGTGCCTCGCCACTTAATTTTAGAAGAATGCGTCTAAATGCAGGTTTTGGATTGGTGCTCATAATTTTTATATCCTGGTCATAACAAGACCGCAGCCATTGCTGCGGTCTTGGGGGTATTTAGCGTTGGCGATTAAGCCTTTTTAGAAGCGGCGATTTGAGCAGCAACTTCAGCTGCGAAATCTTCTTCTTTCTTCTCAATACCTTCACCCACTTCTAAACGAATGAAGTTAGTGACTTTAGCGCCTTTCTCTTTCAAGAATTCGCCAACAGTTTTCTTTGGTTCCATGATGTAAGCTTGACCAGTCAGAGAGATCTCACCGGTGAACTTCTTCATACGACCAACAACCATTTTCTCTGCGATTTCAGCAGGCTTGCCTTCATTCATAGAGATTTCGATTTGCAGAGCTTGTTCACGAGCGACTACGTCAGCTGGAACGTCTTCTGGGTTAACGTATTCTGGCTTAGAAGCAGCAACGTGCATTGCTAGGTGCTTCAGAGTTTCCTCATCCGCTTCACCAGTTACTACAACACCAATACGCTCACCGTGACGGTAAGAAGCTAATTGAGTGCCGTCGATGTACTCAACGCGACGAACGTTGATGTTTTCACCGATTTTAGCAACCAGAGCAACACGGGCTTCTTCGAATTGGGCTTTTAAGTCTTCTAAAGACACTTTAGACGCTGCAGCAACGTCTAAAACAGCGTTAGCAAAACCTAAGAAGTTCGCATCTTTAGCAACGAAGTCAGTTTGGCAGTTTACTTCTAACAGTACTGCGAAACCTTCACCGTTTTTGATCAGGATAGTACCGTCAGCAGCGATGTTACCTGCTTTCTTAGCAGCTTTAGCAGCACCAGACTTACGCATGTTGTCAATTGCTAACTCCATGTCGCCGTTGGTTTCTTCTAACGCTTTTTTACAATCCATCATGCCTGCGCCAGTACGCTCGCGCAGTTCTTTAACTTGGGCAGCAGAAATTGCCATTGTTAAATCCTCTCTAAAAATTCGACTAATTTGCAGATATAAAACAGGGGCCGAATGGCCCCTGTTAACCAATCAAAATCTTGGTTAATAAGGGTGATGAGACTCATCCCGCCTTATTATTATTCGGCTTCTACGAAACCGTCTTGCTCAGCTTGAACAGCTAAATCTTGACCACGGCCAGCGTTAGCAGCTGCAGCAACAGAAGTAGTGTACAGGCGAATAGCACGCATTGCGTCGTCGTTACCAGGAACGATGTAGTTAACACCATCTGGCGCAGAGTTAGTATCAACAACTGCAACAACAGGGATACCCAGGTTGTTAGCTTCTTTAATAGCGATATGCTCGTGGTCAGCGCCGATAACGAATAATACGTCTGGCAGGCCGCCCATGTTCTTAATACCGCCTAAAGATTTTTCCAGCTTTTCAAGCTCACGAGTACGCATCAGCGCTTCTTTCTTGGTCAGCTTGTCGAAAGTACCGTCTACTGATTGGCTTTCCAGTTCTTTCAGACGCTTGATTGACTGACGAACGGTTTTCCAGTTAGTCAGCATACCGCCTAACCAGCGGTGATCAACGTAGTACTGATCGCAAGAAATAGCAGCTTCTTTGATCGCTTCGCCAGCAGCACGTTTAGTACCAACGAATAATACTTTACCTTTCTTTGAAGCAACGTTGCTGATGAAAGCCAGTGCTTCATTGAACATTGGCACAGTATGCTCAAGGTTGATGATGTGAACGCCGTTGCGAGCACCGAAAATGAATGGCTTCATTTTTGGGTTCCAGTAACGGGTTTGGTGACCGAAGTGGACACCGGCCTGGAGCATATCGCGCATTGAAACTGTAGTCATTTCTATTACCTTAAAATTTAGGGGGTTAGACCTCCACGTATCCCATGTCTTCGACCCCGCAGTTAACAGCTGAGGGCACCCCGAAGAATGTGTCGACACGTGTGTGATTTAGTATTTAGATAAATTGCCATGTATAATGGCCGCCATCTTTAGTTTTGCTATCGCCCAAAAGCAGATAAAGCTGAGCTTGGGTAATTCATCAAGACTTAAACATAACGGCGCGCTTTATACCATAAATAGCCCTAAAGCACAAATTTTTGCATTAGGTTGATCGCGCCAATAGACACCGAAGACACAAGAGAAAACGCAATGAGTATAGTCATTAAGACAGCAGAAGAAATCGAGAAAATGCGCGCGGCAGGTAAACTGGCTGCACAAGTATTAGAAGTGATCGCCCCTTATGTTAAGGCGGGGGTCACCACTAATGAATTAAACGATATCTGCGCCAAATATACCGAAGAGCAAGGCGCGATTTCTGCCCCGCTCAACTACCATGGTTTTCCTAAGTCGATTTGTACTTCGTTAAACAACGTCATTTGCCACGGCATTCCGAGCGATCGCGTTCTCAAGGATGGCGATATTCTCAATATCGATATCACCGTCATTAAAGACGGTTACCACGGCGATACCTCTAAAATGTTCTTAATCGGTGAAGTCAGCCCTAAGGACAAACGTCTGTGCCGCATCGCTCAAGAAAGTCTCTATCTTGCAATCCGTAAAGTGCGTCCGGGATTAAAATTAGGTGAAATCGGCAATACTATTGAAAAATTCATCAAAGCCAGCAAAACAGGCCTTGAGAAATATTCCATCGTGCAAGATTATTGTGGCCACGGTATTGGCGCGGGTTTCCATGAAGAACCCCAAGTGATGCACTACCGTAATGGTGACAACACCATTTTACGCCCAGGTATGTGCTTTACCATTGAACCGATGATCAACGCCGGTCGCCACACCACTGTGCTAGATCGCGATGATAATTGGACGGTGACCACTTCCGATGGTAAAAACTCAGCCCAGTGGGAACACACATTATTAGTGACCGAAACCGGTGTTGAAGTGCTGACGCTGCGCGATGAGGAAGATTTTCCGCGGATCATTAATCACTAATGACAATTGTTAAACTATCCATCAGGTCATATTGGAACTTGGTGGGTAGCAAATATTTTAACGTATCCAAACAAGGGACTCGATGAATACAGCGCTGCTAGCTAAACAATCATTAATCGAACAGAATCAAACGCTTTTAGCAAGGTTCAAAGCCAAAACCCCGATTGAAGAGCTAGTGACTCAGCGCTGTCAGTTTGTCGACTCCCTTATAAAACAGGCGTGGTTGCAACACGGCCTAGATCAATACCCCATCGCCCTGATTGCCGTTGGTGGCTATGGTCGCGGAGAGTTACATCCGCACTCTGATGTCGATTTGCTATTCCTCTTCGAGGGCGAGTTAGCTGCGGTAGCGGAAGCCGCGCTCAGCGAGTTTATCGCCTTTTTGTGGGATGCTAGTCTTGAGATTGGTCATAGCGTCCGCACCCTTGATGATACGCTACGCCTTGGGCGAGACGACATTACCATCGCCACTAATTTGCTTGAAGCGCGCTTGCTTTCAGGGCCTGAAAGCCTATTTGACCAGCTCTACGATGCCATTCGTCAAAGCGATTTTTGGACCTCCAGTCAGTTCTTTATCGCCAAGCGCGATGAACAAACAGCCCGCCATGCCAAGGCGAGTGCCTTCGATCTTGAGCCCAATATCAAAAGTTGCCCCGGCGGCCTTCGGGACATTCAAACCATCGCCTGGGTTGCCATGCGCCACTTTGGCGCCTCACGCCTAGAAGAACTGGTTCAATACGAATTTTTAGAACCCGCCGAATTAGAAGAGCTGCTGGAGTGTCAGCACTTTCTGTGGAAGTTGCGTTTTGCCCTGCACATGACTGTCGGGCGTGATGAAAACCGCCTGCTGTTCGATGTCCAGCGCCAAGTGGCTGAGTTAATGGGATACGAAGACGCGACCCAACTTGCTGTTGAGCAGATGATGAAACGTTACTATCGCACGGTGCGCCGCGTGATGGAACTCAACGAAATGCTGCTGCAACTATTTAAGCGGGCAACTCTTGGTCAAACGAAAGCTTTAGAAATTCAAGCGATTGACAATAACTATCAGCGCCGTGGTGCCTTTATCGAGGCCCTAAGTGACGATTTATTCGACAGCGGTGAAGAAATTGTACGTTTGTTTGTCCATGTCGCGAAAAACTCTAATATTAAAGGCATTTATGCGCCTACCCTACGCTCACTGAGACGTGCTCGCCGAGCACAGCAGCAACCTTTGCAAGAAAATCCTCAGTGCCGCCAAGCCTTTATGGAGATCTTAAAACATCCACGCGGTATTGCAGCCTTATCGCTGATGCATAAACACGGGGTGCTGTCGGCCTATTTGCCCGCATGGCGCAATATCGAAGGCCAAATGCAGTTTGACCTGTTCCACGCCTATACGGTGGATGAACACACCCACAGATTGCTCCTCAATATCGAGCGCTTCTCGCAGCCAGAACAAAAAGAAGAGTTTCCTTTAGGCTCAGTGCTTATCAATCAGTTACCGAAAAAAGGTTTGTTAGTACTCGGCGCGATTTTCCACGATATCGCCAAGGGCCGCGGCGGCGATCACAGCAAGCTTGGCTCAAGCGATGCCCTAGCCTTCTGTAAACTTCATGGCTTGAACGACCACGATGGCCGCTTAGTCGCTTGGTTAGTTGAAAATCACTTAGTAATGTCGGTAACCGCCCAGCGCCGTGATATTTCCGACCCCGATGTGGTGGCCGACTTTGCCAGCAAGGTGCGCGATGCGGTGCATTTAAGTTATTTGTACTGTTTAACCGTGGCCGATATCTGCGCCACTAACGAAAAGACCTGGAATAACTGGAAAGGCTCATTGCTACGCGACTTATATTTTTCAACCCAAAGGGTGCTCGCTCGCGGCAAAGAAAAGCCCGTCGATATTCGGGCCCGAGTACGCGAATACCAAGCCAAGGCGAAAAAAGAACTACTGCGGCGCGGCATTAAAGAAAAAGATTTAGATACCCTTTGGCAACGCTTTAAGGCCGACTACTTTTTGCGCCACCAGCCCAATCAAGTCGCTTGGCATGCTGAAGCCATCCTCAAGCATAAGCAGTTGGATGAGCCCTTAGTGCTCGTTTCAAAACACACGACCCGCGGCGGCACAGAGCTGTTTGTTTATTGTCAGGACAGACCTAAGTTATTTGCTACCGTGATGGCGGTGCTTGATAATAAAAATATTAACGTCCACGATGCTAACATCATGACATCAAAGGACAATTATGCTCTCGATACCTTTGTTATTCTCGAGCAAGACGGCGAACCCGTCAGCCAACTCTCGCGCATACAAAGTATCCGTAAAGCCCTTGAAAAAGCGCTCGCCAGTGATAACCCCAAACTGCCACGCTTTAGAAAACTGTCGCGCAAGATGAAACCTTTTAATGTTCCCACTCAGGTGAGTTTCCTTGAGAGTAACCGTCATGGTACAAGTATGATGGAACTCATTGCCTTGGATACGCCGGGATTATTAGCTAAAGTGGGCGATATTTTTTATCGCTGCAACACCACTTTGCTCTCCGCCAAGATCACTACCATCGGCGAGCGAGCGGAAGACTTTTTTATTTTGCAAACCAATGATGGCTTGCAACTCAATGAAAACCAAGAGCATACGCTCAAGGAAGCCTTGATTAGCGCACTGAACGCCATCAACACAGAGTCAACCAATTAACCACAACGGGAGAAGTAAATGGAGGCTTTACGCCAACGTATTGAGGCCGCTTTTGAAGCGCGTGCCGACATCACACCAAGCACTGTTGACGCTAGCGTGCGTAACGATGTGCAACATGTCATCAATATGCTCGACAAGGGTGAACTGCGCGTCGCTGAAAAAATCGACGGCCAATGGCATGTTCATCAATGGTTGAAAAAGGCGGTGTTACTGTCATTCCGTATTTTTGATAACGCAG